>JADMIO011460633.1_pt1 | contig 47084 bp, 31 predicted proteins | sample 8958161 | NCBI WGS metagenome assembly JADMIO01 (sample SAMN16585339, study PRJNA669376) | soil metagenome | isolation source: Crop rotation soil | place: USA: Cullars Rotation, Alabama | collected 2011
CTGCAACTGCGGCGCATTAACCGGAAACTCATTCCCGCCGCTTACAATATAGATATCTTCATCGCCATCGCCATCTGCGTCAAAAAAGATGCTGTTCACATCTTCACAAAGCGAATCCTGTTGCCAGGGCTGTGAGGGTGAACGTACAAATTTTCCTCCGGCAGTCTGCAGGTAAAGAAGACCGCTGCGTCCGGCCGGGCCACCGATAAAAAAATCTTCATTCCCATCGTGGTTTATATCGCCTTTTGACATTTTAGGCCCCTGCCTGGAAAGCTCATAGGGAATAAGGTATTCCCGCCTGAAATCAACAAAGTCATTTTCGGGCTGGATAACGTCGATTCCGGAAGATGCCGTCAGATCGGTAAACAAGGTTGTTTTAACCACCGGTGGTGATTCATCAGCCGCATTTGTTGAAGTTGCCTCTTTAATGGTAATAGCCTGGTTGGATCTGACATCTTTCAGCACAGAAATTTTTCCAGTGGGCCAAATAACTTTTACACGATCAGCCTGCTGATTTTTGCCAAGGCCAAAACACAGTACATAATCCACGGATGACTGATATCCGCGCACCGGGTATTCCTCCAGGAGCTGCGTACTGTCATTCGCGGTAACCAACACTTTGGCACCAATGGCAAAGCGGTTATTGCCGGCGCCTTCTAGTTTCACTTCGAGGTAATTATTTTTGAATTGCTCATTCGAATGGTTGTTATACACTCTTACGGGCTCATTATTATTACATACGATCAAATCAAGGTCGCCGTCGCCATCCAGGTCGGCATAAGCGGCTCCATTTGATACTCCCGGCTCATCCAGTCCCCAGTTTCCGGCTTCATTAACAAAAGTGAGATCTTTATTATTCCGGAACATATAACTACTGAGCTTTGTAGAAGACATTTTTTTTACAAGATCATTCAAGGGCATATTCTGCCGGTAACTTTCCAGCGTTGAAATATCTTTTCCTTCTGCTTTAGCCAGCTGAACGGCACCGGCAACATCAAATTTTAAAAAATCCATGTTGGTGTAGTCCCGCAAAAATCCTGTGGTTACAAACAGGTCCTTCCAGCCATCATTATCGAAGTCGGCAAATAAAGGGCTCCAGCTCCAATCGGTATTGGAAATACCGGCCAGCTGCCCTATTTCGCTAAAAACAGGAAGGCTGTCTTTATTAAAGCCGCGGTTTAACTGCAGCATATTGCGCGAATACTGGTACCCATAGCCGCTATCTACCATACGGGTAAACCGGTCATACTGGTCTGGGCCTTTCAGGATTTTTTGCCGGTGGTTATCCTCCGGCAACATATCAAGTGAAACCACATCCGGCAACAAGTCATTATTATAATCTGCTATGTCGACCCCCATCGTGCTTCGGCTGATATGGCCAAATATATCTTTACATACTTCCCTGAATGTTCCGTTACGGTTATTGAGGTATACATAATCCTGTTCTTCAAAATCGTTGGAAACATAGAGGTCGGGCCAGCCGTCGTTATTCAAATCACTTACCGCGATGCCCAGGCCAAAGTTGATGCCATTGCCATAAATGCCCGCCGCTGCACTAACGTCGGTAAAATGATTATTATCGTTGCGATATAGGCGGTTGCCGAACTTAGGATGTCTTAAGTTCCGCAACTGGCGGGTATTAAAAAAAGGCGAGTAAAACATGTTGGCATGATTGAGCAGAAACATATCCAGGTCGCCGTCCCTGTCATAATCAAAAAAAACAACCTGGCTGGTATAAGTTCCCGGCGCGTCTAATCCATAAGATGCCGCCTGCTCGCTAAAGCTTATCTCACCGTTATTTCCTGTCCCCTTATTAATGAACAATTGATTGGCCCTGTCTTCATCTGATCCAAAACCTGAATAGCATACGTAAATATCCAATAACCCGTCTCCGTTTATGTCTGCCATGGTTGCGCCGGTTTTCCACCCGTCTCTGCCGGCAACCCCCGCGCTTTCTGTTATGTCCCCGAATTTCCAGTTGCCTTTATTGAGGAAGAGTTTCGCCGGTACCTGGTTCCCCGTTACATAAATATCGGGCAGACCGTCGTTGTTGATGTCGCCTGTCGCTACCCCGGTGCCATTGTAAAAATATTCATAGGCAAAAATATTGTGCTGCTGATCTTCTGTCAAAGTATTGGTGAAATCGATCGCGGTGGAAGAAGGGTCCATCTTTTCAAAAAGCGGATGCTTTTTTGGGGCACAGGAGAAAGAGATTACCAGTAAAGAATAAAAAACAAATCGTGATGGCTGCATGTTGGCAAATATCCGTTTTATGGCAACAAAAATTTCCGTATCTGAAAGATAATTGTGCAAAAAGGGAATAATCTCTTAAAGGCTTTCACACAGCTTTGCAAATTTAATAACCATCCATACTGTTCCTTTACCCGATACCGATGAACCACTACCCTATTTTGTTTGTTTTAAACCGCCCCGCAAATGAACGGCAATGTATGAATACATCAAACTCTTTATTCAGAATGGCAGACGTAACAAAATCCGGAATACCATTGCGATCATTAACAAACCCGTCAATAGTAAGTCTTAGCAAATTAATGATTCGCTTCTGCCGTGCGCCGCGAAAATTCCAAAACATTATTATATTTGTAACATACAAAATTCAATATCCCACATAAAAATTATCCTCCTGTATTTTCTTTCTTAGATTAAAGGAAATAAAATTCAATCCTGTATAAACCATAATATGGTAATTTACCCTATGCTGATTTTTGAAATCCTCCAAAATGACTGCTTCGGTCAGATTGACGTAAAGAGGACAAATAAGTTGTTAACCTCGCTGATTTTCGCAGGCATTTTAATACTATTTTTTTGAAACCGATGTTCCGGTGTTAGAAGAGATAATTTTAAGACCGGGACATTTTAAACACCTTATCACCAATGAAATGCTTGTGTACCTTTTTTAAAGGCGGCGTATTGCCGGATTTTCTTTCCAAAAAAAACTTAGTCAAAATTTTATTACTGTTCTTTATTTTTTGCGCTAACCTTTCAAAAGGGCAGTCGCGGATATATTTATCAAATGACGATCACACCGATTATATGTTCAGTGCCGATGAAGCGGGCTATGATACGCTGTTTGTGAACATGATAGATGCCTGGATGGCAAATAATAATGCAACGGGCGCTAACCCTCCCGATTATCAAACCAAATTTAATTGTGACGGAACTTATTGGGCCTGGGTATATGCAAAAAAGAAAACACCTGCACAGTTTCAAACCTTCGTGAACCAGCTAAAAAGTGAAAGGATCGTAATGCCCATGAATGCCCTGATATCAACTTACGGGTGCGTGCCGGCAGAAGCCACGATACGGGGTATGTACTACGCAGGTGAATTGAAAAAAAAATACAACATCCCCTTTGACATGGCAATGTGCGTAGAGAACCAGGTGATGCCTCTTGGCCTGGCTTCTTTATGGAAGGGCTCCGGTGCCCGGTATGCCTGGCATGGCGTATGCAATTGCAGTACACAAATCCCGGATTTACTTGACAACAGGGAAAAGGAAATTTACTGGTACAAAGGGTTGGACGATTCGGGTGTTATATTGAAATGGTATACCAAAACCAGCGATCATGCTTTAGGTAATTATTCCGAGGCAAGAAACCCCGCGACCGCAATCGCTGATCTAACCGCCAAGGTAAACACGCCGGGTTACAATTATAATATTGCGGGCGCTTTTGGAGTCGGCGGAGACCGTCTGCAAATTCTTAAGGATTCATTGGCGGCACCGGCGATGGCTTCCAGCAATGCTTCAAGAAGGATCATTGTTTCGAACCAGCTGGACTTCTTCAGGGATTTTGAAGCAAATTATGGTGCTACACTTCCCCGGTTAACGCAGACGTATGGTAACGAATGGGAACATGGTTGTGCATCGCTCGCAGAGGTTAGCGCCAATGTAAAAAGATCGCTTGAAAAGCTAAGATGCGCCGAAGCAATGGCCACCATTGTGGCAAGAACAGATCCTTTTTTTGCCAATGCATTGGACAGTGTACGCAGGGAAGCATGGATGGCGCTGGGAAGTTACTGGGAACATAACTTTGAAGGAAACGGAACTGCCGTCAGTAATGACAAAAGAGCGGCCTGGGAAAAAAGAGTGCAGCAAACTTTCACCGGGTATGTAAATCAGTTGTATACCCTGTCGATGGCCAGGCTGGCCAACCAGGTAACCAAAACATCTGCCAACAAATCTTTTCTTGTTTTTAATCCCTTAAGCTGGACAAGAACAGATTATGCCGATATTGCTTATACCGGCACGCTGCCGGTTCATGTGATGGATGTAGGCACCCATACTGAAGTGCGCTCCCAGATAATTAATAAAAGCGGCTCGCAGTATATACGTATACTGGCTGCGGACATACCTTCGGTAGGGTATAAGGTTTTTGAGATAATAAATGGTGCAGGATCCGCATTTACCGACGCCGGCGCTATTAACACCACTACAAGAACCATAGACAATGCCTATTTTACCCTTGTGTTTACCAGCAACGGGGTAATCACCAGTTTGATCGACAAGACCAATGGAAATAAGCAGCTCGCCGGCACCGTTAGTAGCAGCGATTATATAAATAACATAAGCCGCAATAACACTTTTGAAGGCAACTCCAATACGAATGGTTCTTTCACCGTTGATAACAGCGGACCCGTTAGTTTAACCGTCAAAATTACCTCCTCGGCCGCTATCAATCATGAAACCCTGATAACAGTTTTCAAAGACATTCCCCGTATAGAAATAGATAATACGATAACGCAGAATTTCAACAACGATTTATTATACAGTACGTTTTCTTTCAACACTGCCAGCATCAGTTCACCCGATATCTGGCATGAAGAAAACGGCGCGGTGATACACGCAAAAAAAGTGAGCAGCGGAGGCCATTATGCAAACCGGCAGGCACGTTATGATTTTCTTACCTTAAATCATTTTGCGGCTGTAAGCAATAGCGGTAATTATGGCGTTACTCTTTCCAACCAGGACTGCTATTTTATGCAAACCGGTAACAGCACCGTTGGCAGCCTGGATGAAAATACTGCAAAGATAAAAGTGCTGGTCGGCGGCCGCATCGACGGGCTGGGTATGAATAACCAGGATCATGATGCCGTTTTTCACCAGCGCTATGCTATCAGCAGCTATAATGCTTATTCGCCGGTTTCCTCCATGAAGAGTTCTTTGGAACATCAAAATGGTTTTGTAACTGCAGAGGTTACAAACACATCCGGGATCCTGCCGGCAACGCAGTTCTCTTTTCTTACCATTACAAATCCTAATGCATTATTGTGGGCTTTAAAACCTGCCGAAGAGGGCATGGAAACCAATGGAGCTGTAGCAAGAGTCTGGAACCTTTCCAACTCCACTGTTAACACCGATTTTATTTTTAATGATAATATAACGGATGCTAAAAATATAACTCATATTGAAACAGACCTGTCTGAAGCTTCCTTTGCCGGCCAAACGGTAAGTACTACGATCGGAAAAAATGAGCTGAAATCATACAGGATAAAGCTTGCCGCCGGCGGCCCGTTGCCGGTTGGGCTTATACAGTTCACCGCGGTACAACAAAGTAATATTAATAAACTGAACTGGGAGGTGCAGGAAGCCGCCGGTTTTTCTCATTACAATATCGAACGCAGCGAAGATGGAAATACTTTTGATTCTGTCGCTGCCGTTAGTGCCACCGGCGGCCTCACTTACTCTTATGATGACGCCGGTATTGATCTCTCAAAATCTTATTATTACCGTTTGAAGCTGGTGAAAAAAGATGGATCATTTTTTTACTCCGATACCATACTCATAAGAGCCGGCAGGCATGAAGGCCGCTTTGTTTTGTACCCTAACCCGGTACAAAACCAGTTGATCTTCAGTTTGACACTTGATAAAGGATCACTTTACGATATTTGGATTAACGACATTACCGGTAAAAGAATTATGAAGTTGCCCTCTGCCACGTTTGAAGCCGGGATTAATAATTTTACCATCAATACCAGCAATCTTCCTAAGGGAACTTATACTATAGTTGTACGAAGTAATGACAATAAATATATCCGTAAGTTTATAAAAAGCTGATACTGTAAATATTTTTTATGCGGCAAACGGATATGATTTCCGAATGCTGTACATTTATGTGAGGCAATAAATTCCCGGCTATGTCAATTATTATTAAATTGTAGTTGCATTGGTTTATAAAACAATCCAAACACTGTAGTTATGGCCCGCCGGAAATCTCCCGTTACAACGCTCTTCCTGCTCTTTATTACCCTACAGGTAACGGCCCAGCATACAACACCGCTGCCGCGCAGCATGCCTGAGGCCGAAGGAGTTTCTTCTAATGACATAGTCAGTTTCCTGGATGCCGCCGCAAAAAATAAGACCGAGTTTCACAGTTTTATGCTGTTGCGTCATGGAAAGGTAATCGCCGAAGGCTGGTGGAACCCCTATCGCCCGGAGCTGAAACACACCTTATACTCATGCAGCAAAAGTTTTACCGCAACGGCCGTTGGTCTTGCAATGCAGGAAAAGCTGCTTTCTTTGAATGATAAAGTGATTTCCTTTTTTCCTGATGAGTTACCCGATACGGTAAGTCCTTATCTTTCTGAACTTACTATAAAAGATGTGCTGATGATGTCTGATGGCCAGGATCCCGATCCTACATCGGCCGTTAGTTCAAAAGACAGCAACTGGATACGTGGTTTTTTGGCCGTCCCCATAAAGAATGAACCGGGCACTAAATTTTTATATAATTCTTTAGGAACTTATATGCTGAGTGCCATTGTGCAAAAAGTCACAGGACAAAAAATTATCGATTACCTGAAGCCCAGGCTATTTGAGCCTCTCGGCATCGAAGGAATGGATTGGGAAACAGACACCAGGGGAATCAATACCGGTGGCTGGGGGCTCAGGCTTACGACAGAAGCTATGGCAAAATTCGCCGAATTGTTTTTGCAAAAGGGAAGCTGGAATGGAAAACAGGTATTACCAGCCTCATGGGTAGAAGAAGCGAGCACGGTGAAGATCATGCAGGACCCCGGAGCCCCGCAGTCAAAAAAAGACTCCAGCGACTGGCTGCAGGGCTATTGTTACCAGATGTGGCGGTGCAGGAACAATGCGTTTCGCGGTGATGGCGCATACGGACAATTTATGATTGTGATGCCCGACCAGGATGCAGCAATGGCAATTACTGCCGAAACGGCAAATATGCAGGAAGAGATCAACCTGGTATGGCAATATTTATTGCCCGCATTTAAGAAAGACAGGTTACCCGCAGATAAAACAGCTGCTTTAAAGCTCCGGCAAAAAATAAAATCACTGGCATTGCCCCTGCCCGCAAAAACTCATGAATCACCGGCTGGATCTATGAACAATAAAACTTTTGCGATTGCGCAGAACAATTTACACCTGCAAAGCATTTCATTCAACTTTTCAGATGATGTGTGTGGGGTAAAACTTCAAACTGATGCCGCAACTTATGAGCTTGGCTTTGGCGCCGGTAAATGGGAAATGGGTGAAACGAATATGACCGGCCCGTCTTTGGTGGCCGGGGCCATTGAAAATACTTCTATGATTTATCCCGCAAAAATTGCCGGCAGCTATACCTGGATTGACGCACAAACACTTCAGCTTGTGCTGAGATATATAGAAAGCCCGCACACTGAAATTTTTACCTGCCACTTTGAAGGTGATCAGCTTGCCATGGAAGTAGCAAGAAGCTTTGATTTCGGAAAGAACAAAACAGTGGTAAATGCCAGGGCGAAGTAAGACGACTGCCGTATATTGTCATTAATGAATGTCCCTGTCTTTACTTTCAGTTTGTTGTAACAACCAGTTTATTTTATACATTTTAATGGCGCCGGCGAAGGCAGCCAGGTCGGTGTTATATTTAAAATATTTGTCAATCAGCGTCCGGAACGGTACGTTATCATAAAATGAATGCTTCAGGTTATTGATAGTCAGCTTTTGTAAGTCACCATCTTTTCCTATACTGAAATAATAATTTGTAACATTGGTGTGCCCGGCAGCCACCGGTTTTGCGAGAAGGTGTTTATATATCAAAATTTTTTCGCCGTGGTTCAAAAGGAGCAACTCTTTTTTATCCAAAAAACGAAAGATCCTATCGTTGCATGTCGCGTATCCGTAGATATTATTTTTTAAAAACTTATACACGGTACTGTCTTCAGTTACTGTGATGTATTTTTTGTTAAAAATATCATTGAGCTTTATTTTATTTTCTTTTGAATTGCAGTCAAGGCTGAAAGATAATTTTCCATCAATAAAATCTTTAGCTGTTTTATAAATCCCAATTACTTTATCGTTTTTTTGAGCCGAAAGATGTATGGCATACAATACGAAAATCAGGCTGCAGTAGGTTATCTTTTTCACTCCGGCATTTGTTATTATTTCAAATCGGTTCTCCTTATGTGTATAAACTATCGAATCCAAACAACCCTCCTTTGCGGCCGTTACAATTTTTGTTGATAAAAGATTGAACAGCCTGTTTTGGAGAGCATTAAATGTTTTCTTTTTCAAGCTTGCTTACCACGCCAATTTTTCTCAAAATATTTCTATTGGATCTTTTATGCATCAACTGGTAAACGAGTGAAAATATAACCGGAAGAATTAAAAGGGTAAGGATGGTGGAGGTGATCAGCCCACCAATTACCACAATGGCCAGCGGCTTTTGGGTTTCACTTCCAATGCCGTGTGAAAGCGCCGCCGGCAGCAGTCCAATGGCAGCCATCAACGCGGTCATTATTACCGGTCGCACCCTTGAAATTACGCCCTGGTATATAGCCTGGTCAAGGTGCATTTTTCCATCCAGGTTATTCCTGAAAACGCTGATAAGTATAACACCGTTTTGAATACATACGCCAAATAAGGCAATAAATCCGATACCGGCGCTTATGCTGAAATTAAAGCCGGTAAGATGCAGGGCGAGAATTCCACCAATCAGCGCAAAAGGCACATTCAAAAGTGTGAGAAAAGCATCTTTTACATTATTGAATGTAACGAACAGGATAAGGAAGATAATTAACAGGCAGGCCGGTACTACCTGTGATAATGTTTTGGAAGCACGAACCTGGTTTTCAAATTCCCCGTTCCAGGTGGCATAGTAGCTCCGTGGCAAATGCACATTGGCGTTCACTTTATCCTGAGCTTCTTTTATGGTGCCACCGAGGTCCCGGCCGCGTACTGAAAATTTTACGGCAATGTACCTTAAGTTGTTATCCCGGTATATGAAGGCGGGTCCCGTAATTGTTTTAATATCTGAAATTTCCTTCAGCGGAATTTTTATATTGTCCTTTCCCGGCATCATAAGATTTTCGACAGCCTCCTGGCTGGCCCTGTAAGGCAATTCATATCTTACCCTCACGTCGAATTTTTTCTCTCCTTCATACAATTGCGTAGCTGCCTTGCCTCCAATAGCCATTTCAATTATGGCTTGGGCATCGGCCATGGTAATGCCGTATGTTGCCATTTTTTGCTGGTCAAGCTCTATTCTAAATTCCGGCTGGCCCAAATTTCTTTCTACGCCGAGGTCTTCGATGCCTTTAACCGTTTTTAATTGCCTCATTACGTCATTGGCGGCTTTATCAAGATCGGCAAAGCCGGTACCGAAAATCTTCACGGCAAGCGAGGCGTTCACACCCGATACGGCCTCTTCTACATTATCTCTTATCGGTTGAGAATAATTAAAAACAATTCCCGGATACTTTTTAAATTCAGTGTCCATATCGGCTATCAGCTTTTCCTGCGTGATATTTCTCTTCCATTTTTTTTCGGGAAGCAGGTCTACCTGAACCTGGATATTGTAAAATCCTTTGGGATCCGTTCCATCATTTGGCCTGCCTACCTGCGCCATCGTCTGCTTTACTTCAGGAAACCGGTGCAGTACCTCGACCAGTTTATTACTGAGTTCATTGGCCTCCGGTAAACTAACGCTCATGGGAAGCTCGGCTTCAACCCATAAGGCTCCTTCATTTAATTGCGGCAGAAATTCAGTTCCTAAAAACCTGGAAGAAAAAAAAGTAAGTAACATGATGGCCAGGGCAATTACAATGCTTGCTTTTTTATTACCGTAAGTTATGCTGAACAGCTTGCCAACGACCGTTTCAAAAAAAAGCGCGACAGGATTTCGCTTCTCCCTGACATTTTTTCTAAGCAAAATACTTGACAATGCGGGCACCAGCGTAAGCGTAAAAAGCAACGCGCCTATGAGGGCAAAACCCAACGTGTACGCCAGTGGGGAAAACATCTTTCCTTCAACTTTTTGAAAGGAAAATATGGGAATGAGGCAGGTGATAATAATAACTTTGGAGAAAAAAATGGCTTTTCCCATTTCCGTTCCTTTTTGCTTGAACAGTCCGAGTTTAGCGAGTTTATTGAATTTTTCCATTCCTACTTCCTTTGCCTTGTGGTCAAGGGCAACGAAAAGCCCTTCTACCATAACTACCGCTCCGTCGATGATAATACCAAAATCAATCGCCCCCATGCTCAGCAGGTTAGCAGACATGCCTTTTACACGCATGCAGATAAAAGCAAACAATAATGACAAAGGAATAATAATACTAACGGTTAGGGTTGTACGCCAGTCGGCCATAAAAATAAAAACAATGAGGGTTACCAGTATAATCCCTTCAGCAAGATTGTGGAGTACAGTATCCGTTGCGTAATCCATGAGGCTGGTACGGTCATAAAAGGTAGCGATCTTAACTCCGTGCGGAAGAATATTCTCATTCAGCTCTTTTACTTTTTCATGTATTTTGTCCAAAGCTTCCTTTAAGTTTTCGCCTTTACGGATAACCACTATTCCCTCGATCACATCCTGGTCGAAATCCCTGGATACCTGTCCAAGTCTCGGTTTTGCCCCTTCTTTTACCGATCCGATATTTTTTACAAGAATGGGAGCTCCGTTGATATTGGTAACTATAATATTTTCAATATCGCTTATATTGTTTAACAATCCGATGCCCCTTACGACAAAAGCCTGTCCGTTTCTTTCTATCACGTCGCCGCCTACATTCAGATTACTTTTTGATACGGCTGAATACACATCAAGGGAACTTAAATTGAATTGATTAAGAAGGTTGGGATTAACGCTGATCTCAAACGTTTTTTCTTCACCGCCAAAGCTGTTTACATCTGCCACGCCGGGAACACTTTTAAATTGGCGTTCAAGCACCCAGTCCTGCAGGGTCGTTAAATCCCGGATAGAATAATTTTTACAGGTGAGTGTGTACCTGAACACCTCTCCTGTTGGCCCGTATGGCGGTTCAACTTCCGGCCGTATGCCCTCCGGAAGATCTGCGTTTGCGAGGCGGCTGGTAACCTGTTGCCTTGCGAAAGCATCGTCTGCGTCATCATCAAAAATTATACGGATGTAACTTAGCCCGAATGCAGACGTACTTCTGAGGTTGACTTTTTTTTGCACCGAATTCAAGACCACTTCCAACGGGATGGTTATGAATTTTTCCACTTCTTCCGCACTTCTCCCGGGCCATTGCGTAATAATGATAATTTGGGTATTTGTTACATCGGGGAACGTCTCAATGGATGTGTTTTTATAGCTCCATACGCCTATTATAACCAGTATTATAGTCAGAAAGAAGACAAGATACCTGTGACGGAGAGAAAAGTGGATGATGTTTTTTATAATTTTAACCACAACCAGAAGTTTAATTTAACTGAATTACAAACGCGCCTTAATTTTCGTTTAAAGAATTATAGATAAGTATTTCATTCTTGCTGATGACGCGCTCGCCTTCGCTTAGACCGCCGGCGATATAAGTCTTTGTGCCCGAAACTTTCAAAACATGGACCTCACGGGCTTCGGCATTAAAATTATCCCTGTAGACCACTACGTAATTTTGACCTCCGTCTGAAATAATTGCACTGCCCGGAATTTCCAGCGCTTTTTCGGATTCTTTTTCGTCAAGCGTAATATTGGTGAACATCTGTGGCTTTAAAAGCATCCCCGCATTTGGCAATACAATTTTTATTTTCATTGCCTTGCTCAGCGGATCAAGCACAGAGTTTACCTGGTCAACCTTTCCCCGGAAGACTTTACCGGGGTAGGCCAGTGTTCTAACTTCAGCAGGCTGTCCTGCCTTTATTTTTTGAATGTCAGTTTCAAAGACATTTGCCCATACCCATACATCCTGCATATTGGAGATAGTAAATAAATTCTGGTTATTATCGTTGCGTATAAAGCTGCCGGCAGTAATATTTTTCTCCACTACAAAACCGTCGGCGGGCGATGTTATTATATAACTGCCGCCGGCCCTTGTTCTACCACCCCCGTTTATTGAAATTTGCATCTGCACTTTCTGCACCGCGTTTAAAGCCTTGTCATATTCCAGCTTTTGCTGAATGAAATCTTTTTCACTGCTAATGCCGTTCTTATATAATTGTTCTGCATTCCTGAATTCTTTTTCGGCAATCGCTGCGTCGCTATTTGCAGCAGCGAGGTCGGCATAATTACCGGCCACATCGGCGCTGCTGATAACGGCAAGCGTTTCTCCGCGCCGTACCTGGTCGCCCAGGGAAACTCGCACACTGATGACCTGGCCGCTGGCATTCGGGAAAATTTTCACCACTTTATTCTCATCATAACTTACCTCGCCGCTTAGGGAAAGCTGGTTTTCTATAAATTCATTTTTCACTGTATCAATTGTAATGATCCGGGCCAGCGAGTCGGATATGAGGGGCGGATCTGCCACAATGATATCGTCAATCCGGGGTTTGCATCCGCAAAGGGAACACGCAAAAATCACGGCTGATAAGGAAAGTATATTTTTCATATCTATTTAGTTAGGCTTACAACATCTTTTCCCGCCAGGTAATTCAGTTCGGCAAGAGCTTTAATAAGTCCTGTATGTTGTTCCAGTAATTTTAACCTGGTGTCTTTATACGCGTCAGCAAAATCTATAAATTCCAAAAGACTTACCTGCCGCTCCCGGTAGCTTTTCAGCATATTTTGAAATACCGATTCGTATTGTCGGGCAAAATCAAGCTGCTCCAGGTTATTTACCTGCTGGTAATATTTAATTTTTGAAAGCGCGGCGGAAATATCGGCATCGGTTTTCAATAGCCGGCTGTCATACAAAGCCTGCTGTTGTTTGATATTAAATTGAGCTGCAGCAATATTTCCACGGTTCCTGTTAAAAATGTTGAGTGGAAAAGAAACAGCAAGACCTATATAATTGGGAGCATAACTGCTGCGCTGGTCATATTCAGTTCCCAGGTTAATGTCAGGCCTGGCAAATGCTTTTTGATAATTATAATTGTGGTTTGCATACTCAAGCTGCGCCTGTGCGATTTTGATGTCAGGAAGATTATTCGCAGCAATTGTCAGCAATTCCTGTTTGGATGGCATTTCTTTTTTTATAAGGTCTGGCAAATAATAATTGAAACGCGGAACTATAAAGGAAGTGTCGCTTTTTCTCAATAACAATTTGACCTCGCTTTGCAGTGGCATGAGTTGCACATCTGCATTAATCAGCTCATTTTGCAAAGCAAACAGCAATGCTTTTATACGCATGTTGTCTTTTATCGAAATATTACCCGATTGCATCTGCTGATCCATACCTGTTGCCAGTGTTTGCAGCTCATGGATCTCTGAAGCATACAGCCCTTTTACTTTGAGCAGGTACTCTATTTCAAATAAATCGCTTACCAGTGCATACCGTAATGTTCTCAGCAGGTCATACAATTGGCCTGTCGAAATAGCGGTATTGTCTACAGCAAGTTGTGCCAGCTTATTTCGTTTGCCTGCGGTCCTTATGAGCTGCATTACCTGTACATACACCTGTCCATTAGCCTGGTCGTGCCTGAAAAAGTGCCCCTGGCTATCATAAATATTCTGGTCAGTACTTATGACAGGGTTGTCCCAGGCCCTCGCCTGGGCTACCAGGGCCTGGCTGGCGTTAATATTATATGTAGCCGCAAGAAGGGATAAATTATTTTGAAGAAAGGTCTTCTCGGCATCCTGTAATGAAATCGACACGGTGTCCTGTGCCTTTATACAGGAAGGGTACAAAATAAAAGCGACCGGCAATGCAATTATAAATACAGGCAGCCGCCACCAAGCACATTTAGCCATGATAATTAAGTTATATAAACAAATAGGAAAGGGGCACACGGGGCCCGGGTACGATGAAGGCTACGCCTTGGGTGGCGGCGGATTGATCTCGTTTATAAACTGGTAGGTATACCTGTCGGAAAATCTTAAAAAATTTTTTCCGGTCAGCGGCTGAAAAGAAGTAATTACCGGAAATGAGATTTTCTGAAAAACAACCTCAAACTGCTTATGCTGTTGCCATTCTTTTTGTTGTCTGTCTTTAGACTCCGGAATGGCATTGTCATATTTCAAAATAACTTCAGCGATGTATTCAACATAAGTATCAATGTAGTTGAAATTATCTTCGGTTACTTTGCCAGCGGGCCTTTGAGCGCCAGGCGCATCAATACTCATATTAAGTATTTGCACGGCAATTACAAATGATATTAAGCGACAGATATGGTTTTTGAAATAACGCACAGCCAGAGAGCGCAATATTATAAAAATTAAAATATTCTATCTGTTAAAAAAAAAATAATATTCAATATTGAAGGCGACATTCCTTAGATTCTTATAAAGATTCTGCTTGTGTATAAATACCTGAGTAAAAGGAACAATACCATAAAACTTCCCAGGTAAAGAACCGTATGATACCATGCTCCTAAATAAGGTTTTAATCCATCTATGAAAACCGCGGATACGGCTGTAAAGCTGCTTTCGAAAAGATGCCAGGCCACATAAGCAAAAATCGCATTCGACCCTATAATGATCATCCATGTTGCCATTTTTCTCAGTTTCCAGATATCAATAAACAGGTAAAACAGGGCAAGCAGTAAAATGCATATACCACCGGAAAACAGGACAAAAGACCCTGTCCAGATTTTTTTGATAATCGGATGCCAGCTATTCCAAAGAAGGCCGGCCAGTATAAGCAAAACCCCAAATAAAATATAATACCAGAATCTCCTGGTCTTTTCGAGTTGAGATTGCATGATATATCCACTAAAAACACCGAGCATGGTTGTGGCCCCAAAATTAAGGCTTGAAATGATCCACGTATATTCCAAACCATCATGAAAACGACCCAGGATCATGTGGTCGAAAACCAGAGGAACATTTGCATTTGGTGTATAGGCGCCCAGCGTGGTGCCTCCAACCGGGATGAGAGCAACAATAGCCCAGTAGAGCAGCATCATGGCGAGTGTCGCCGCTACCTGGTAAGATACAGGAAGATACAGAATGATCAATGTGGCCAACAGGTACCCGCTGGCAATCGCCTGGAGTGTATTGGAGTATAACTGAATCTGGTTAATATCATACGTCAAAAGCCTTCCCTGGACAATCATACCCAATATCCAGAGGATGATGACCCTTTTGGCTATGTGCTTCCACAACGCCTTTCCGCCTGAATCAATCGCCAGACGCTTTCTATACGAAAAAACCATGGATACACCCACGAGGAAAAGAAAAAGCGGCATTATAATATCATAAAAAGTAAACCCAACCCACTCCGAATGGTCCAGCTGGGCATTAAGCAGCCGCGTAAATCTGTTATGAAAAACGTTATCGAGCCCTACAAAAATCGGATGTCCTCCTATAATCCAAAACATGTCAAACCCTCTTAATGCATCAATAGACAACACCCTGTTGCCCGAAAGCAAAGTATTGTTCCTGACATGAAACCCGTCAAAGGCATTAAGTTGATTTTTAAACGCAGTTGTCATTTTATAAAAATTTTTTATGATAAAGGCATTACATCCTTGTCCTATACAAAATAGCTCCGAATATAGAAAATGTTGCTGTATCGTTATAGTATGGTTTTGAAAATTGCTGTTCGCCGGCGCGTGCTCTTTGGCACCGCCGGTTTGTAAGCCTGCGTCATTGAAATGGTAATTAGCCCTTTTCAGTTATTTGGTGTGGCCTGAAATAAATGGCAATAACCATCTTCTTTCCGGTGTCTTATGCGTTCTGCATCCATTTCCTGAATTTCGGTGCTGATTCCTGGCTTATAATGATGGAGTGGCTTACGTTAGATAGGGTAACCTCAACAAGTAGTTTTACTTTCTCGTAAGGTTTGAAGCATGTCACGAAGCCAATGTTGATGATGTACTGGCGGTTAGCGCGGAAAAAGGTATCACTATCGAGTTCCTCCTCCAGCTCAGTTAATGTTTTATCTGAAAGATATTTTTTTGAAAACCGGTCTACAACATATACCACTTTGTCAACGGTATAGAGGAGGGCAATATTCTCAAGCAAGAGGGAAATGTTTTCCAAACCACTTTTCACGACCAGTCTTTTTCTTTTTCTTTTATAAAGGAAATCCTCCAGGTTACGCAACGGCATGTTCATCCTTGTGTTGGTAAAATGAGATTTAAGGCTGTCGTACCTGGCGATCGATTTTTCAATATTTTTTTTATCCAACGGCTTCAGCAGGTAATCGATGCCGTTAGTCTCAAAAGCTCTCATGATGTAGTTGTCATATCCCGTAATAAAAATAACAGGGACATCCACGCCGGTGTGTGCAAAAATATCAAACGCGAGACCATCGTTTAACTGAACGTCGCTGAAAATAAGATCTGCTTCTGCTTTTTTTGAAAAATAAGCTATGCTTTCTTTGACGGAATTTAATTTAGCCTTTACAAAAATTGTTGCAGGGAGGGAAGCAAGAATATCCGACAGTAACTCCATCGCGGGTTTCTCGTCTTCAATAATAATTACATTAAGCATAGCAACTGTTTTGAATAATAACGGGATGGGCCTGCCGGCTTTCTATAGCCTGTATATTTCCACTGCAAAACCACTGTAGCCGGCTGGCAACAAATGTACGAAACGTTACGTACTTATCTAAAATTTATGATAGGCGGAATGAATTAAACAGGGACGGTATAAACATCTTATCCTGTACAGACAAAAGGCGGGTGCGGAAATATTTTTTAAATACAAAAGTAAAGGAGGAGTGGATATGCTATAACCATTAAATTTATACCATGAGATCATTTTTGCTGAGCATATTTCTTTTTTCCTCTATCAGCTTCGTTACCGCGCAAAACCATATTTTTTCTTTTGGCAGGCAGGACTTTTTATTGGATGGCAAACCTTTCCAGATCATCAGTGGAGAAATGCATCCGGCACGCATACCAAAAGCGTATTGGCGGCACAGAATACAAATGGCAAAGGCAATGGGCTGCAATACCATCGCCGTATATGTATTCTGGAATTACCAGGAAAGCGCTCCGGGCATATTTGATTTTTCTTCCGGCAATAAAGATATCGCGGGCTTTATCCGCTTGTGCAAGGAAGAAGGCATGTGGGTGTTATTGCGGCCGGGGCCGTATGTGTGTGCAGAATGGGATTTTGGCGGTCTTCCATCTTACCTGCTAAAAATACCAGACATAAAATTGCGCTGTATGGACATCAATTATATGAAAGCCGTATCGCGCTATATCAACAGGCTGGCAAAAGAAATTGTGCCCTTGCAGTGCAATAAAGGAGGCCCTGTCCTGATGCTTCAGATAGAAAATGAATATGGCAGTTATGGCAATGATAAAAAATACCTTGAGGCTTTAAAAAATTTATGGCTGCTGAACGGTATCGTTGTTCCATTCTATACATCAGACGGGCCAACAGACTTTATGCTGGAGGCAGGCAATATTGAAGGCGCTGCCATCGGACTTGACAGTGGCACGGGTGACGCCGATTTTGCCACGGCAAAAAAGCACAATCCCCGGGTACCATCATTCAGCAGCGAAACCTATCCGGGCTGGTTAACCCACTGGAAAGAAAACTGGCAAAAAACAGATACGGCAAGATTACTGGGAGAAGTGAAATATTTGCTTGAACATAAAAAATCTTTCAACCTGTATGTTATTCACGGCGGAACAAATTTTGGTTTTACTTCCGGCGCCAATGCATTTACGCCCGTACAGTTTCAGCCTGATGTAACAAGCTATGACTACGATGCCCCGGTTAATGAACAGGGCCGGCCGTCCCCCAAATATTTTGCCTTACGTAACCTGATACAAAAGTATGTAAAGCACACCCTGCCGGACATTCCGAGACCAATCCCCGCCATGGCGCTTACAGCCTTCCGGCTACAGCCATTTGCAACCCTGTGGAAAGAATTACCAAAGGCAATTCATTCGGTCCAGCCAAAACCAATGGAGGATTTTGATCAAAAAAACGGGTATATATTATACCGTACAAAACTGACCGGGCATAAAAGCGGCAAGCTCACCATTACGGAGCCGCATGACTATGCCGTGATACTTTTGAACGGGAGGCTGGTTGATACGGTTTACCGCGATGGAGGCAACTGGACCGTTAATCTTCCCAAAACAAATACAAAAGATCCGGTACTGGATATCTTAGTAGAAAGTATGGGGCATATTAACTTTGCACAATATATGACCGACAGGAAGGGGATTACCGACCGTGTCACGCTAAACGGCATGACGCTGATGAACTGGGAGATATTTACCTTGCCAATGGATGAGGAGTTTATAAGCTCGCTGCAATCAAAATACCAGGATGGATTTCATGATGGCGTCTTTTTCAGAGGACATTTCGAAGTTACCATGCCCATGGATACCTATCTCGACATGACTGATTATAAGAAGGGAGTGGCATGGATAAACGGCCATAACCTCGGAAGGTACTGGAATACCGGGCCACAGCACCGTCTGTATTGTCCCGGTGTATGGTTAAAAAAAGGAAAGAATGAATTGATCCTTTTTGATCTCCATCAGCAGGAAGCAGCCAGTGTAAGCGGTGAAAAAACCTTGCAATAACGCAGCTTAAAGCACCCGGTTATTCATCGGGTTTTTTACGGGGTTACAGAAGCAAAAAATAAAGAATTAAAGACTGATATTAAGTTAACTACTAAATAAACGTAACGCTATAATCTTTGTATAACATGATAAAGAAAATCTTACCTGTTTTTATAATGGTGCTGTTTACACAGGCAAATGCACAACAGCATAATTTTTCCGATAATTACGTGGTCCCTTCTGATACTTTGGTACGGCAAAAACTGGCACACTGGCAGGACATAAAATTTGGTTTGCTGATGCATTGGGGAACCTATAGCGAGTGGGGAATTGTAGAAAGCTGGAGCATCTGTCCCGAAGATGAAGGATGGACACAACGCCGCGGTCCTTACGCTGCCCGCTATACTGATTACGTGAAAGCTTATGAAAATTTGCAGACGACTTTTAATCCCTCAAAGTTTGATCCTGAAAAATGGGCGGCAGCAGCAAAAGACGCGGGCATGAAGTATGTTGTTTTCACTACCAAGCACCATGATGGCTTTTGCATGTTTGATACAAAACAAACCGACTATAAAATTACCTCTCCTAAAACACCATTTTCCACAAATGCAAAAGCAAATGTGGCCAGGGAAGTATTTGATGCATTCAGGAAAGACGGTTTTATGATCGGCGCTTATTTCTCAAAGCCAGACTGGCATTGCCCTTACTACTGGTGGCCTTACTTCCCTCCCAGGGACAGGAACGTAAATTACGATCCCAAAAAATACCCGCAGAAATGGAACCAGTTTAAAGAGTACACCTATAATCAACTGCAGGAATTAATGACAGGCTATGGCCGCATGGATATTTTATGGCTCGATGGCGGCTGGGTACGTCCTAAATCAACAATCGATACCACTGTTGAATGGCAACGTGGCATTACCTACGACCAGGATATTGATATGGCACGCATTGCAAAGATGGCAAGAAGCAGCCAGCCGGGGTTGCTCGTTGTCGACAGAACTGTAAGCGGTGAGTTTGAAAATTATGTAACGCCCGAACAAACTATTCCGGCGAAGCCCATGCAGCATCCATGGGAAAGTTGTATCACGATGGGTAATTCATGGAGCTATGTACCGGATGATACTTATAAACCAACAAATGAGTTGGTGCATATGCTGTTGCGCATCATTTCACGCGGCGGAAACTTTTTGCTCAATATAGGCCCCTCGCCTGAAGGAGACTGGAGCGACACTGCCTACAGCCGCCTGAAAGAAATAGGCGCCTGGATGAAGGTTCATGGCGAAGGTGTCTATAACACGGTTCCGCTGGCTCCTTATGAAGACAGCAACATTATTTACCTGCAATCTAACGATACTAAAAGTATGTTTGTGTACGTGTTGAGCAATAAGACCGATGATGTAACATTAGCTGCAAATATCAGGCTGAAGTTAAAACTCAATAAAAACAGCAGGGTCATTTTAGTCGACGCGCCGCGTGAGAAAATAAAATATACAGAAAGTAATGGCGAAACTGTGCTTAGCATTCCTGCAAAACTCTGCAGCGGTAGTAGCGGGAAGTATGCTGTTGCTTTTAAAATATCGAAGTAAAGGGTTTTAAATTATAAGTTTAAGTTCCCTGTTTATTTTTGCGCCCGCGTTGCAAACCGTGGCTTCTATTCATTAATTTCTAAAAAGCTATTTTGAAGCCCCGGGGTCTTCTTTTTTCTTATTTCTTATTTTTCGGCCGCTGCCTGTTCTGCATATTCCCCGGCCGACAACTGCCAGTTGTTATCAAAAAAGCCTGCCATCTTTACCTGCGAAGCACCGTCATTCAGCATGTCTAAGGAAAAGATCATAAAATCGGGAAAGCCGCTGCCACCGGCAAAATACTGGTTGGCAAAAGCTGCGTTCATTCCCTTTGTACCCGTGCCGGCGACGATTCCAACGGAAGTAATACCGTCTGGCTGGGGCCAGATAAAATAAGCAGCAAGATCATCACCGCGGTATGTTTTGTCCCCGGCTTTTATCATATTTTCTGTTACCTGTACCGGCGCATTTTTTAATAGCAGGTTCCAGGCAGCATTGGAAGTGGCATTGCCATAAATAATGATATTCCGGCCCTTATAGTTTGCCGATGCAAATTCTTTATCAGCAATGATATCTACCGCACCATTACCCCTGTAATACCAGCTTTCCGCATCATATTTTGCTTTGTTATAGTTGCATGCACTTTCTTCCTTGCTACCCTGTGTGCCATATACAAAAACCATCCGGTTATTAAATGCTTCTTTGAAAGTACCATAGCGGTGCGGTCCTTTTTGATTTGCTCCCGGTTTATTTGCTATGGCCCAGTCACCTGCCTGTTTAGCCAAATATACCGTGTCATTTGAAGTATTGGTTGTGTATTGCACGGGCTTTGAACTGTCAAGCCCGATGTTGACGGTAGTATTGTTTTGAAATTGATTCAGAGCAAGCTGAAGCACTTTTATGTTTTCGGTTGAACCTTTTATAGTGTGAAGCCTGTTATCCCTTTGCAGGCGCATTCGGCTGTATTGCAGCGGGTGCACCTGCTGTATAATAGAAGCCCATCGGTAGGCGGAGGAAATGCCCGGGCTTGACGTGGTAAAGTCAATTTGATTTACAGCACTGTCAGCGAGGCGCGTATGCCATTTAAAAAAGTTGAACAGGTGCGGCCAGTCCACACTTTGATCGCCAAACCAGTGTTCGCCGCCCGGATACTCATAATAGCTGAAATCACTATGAAAATCAGCCAGCGCCTTTTTCATTTGGCGTGCATATTTGACAGGAACCACTTTGTCTGAATCCCCATGCAAAATATAAATACCCAGCGGCTTGTAATTGTACAGCAGCTTCAAAACATCACTCTGGTTACCTGCCCGCAATAACATTTGTTCCACCGCATTCTTACTTTCGTCCGGAACCTTGCCGTCTGCAGAGCCATAGTCTTTTAACGTGGGATAACCTGAACAGGCGCCGATACCCGCCCAATTTCCGGGATAGGTTGCACCAAGGAACCAGGTGCCATGGCCGCCCATTGAATGGCCGGTCAGATAAATACGCTGCGGGTCGGGCTGAAATTTTTCCTTGGCTATTGCCAGTACTTCCATGGCATCGAGCCGGCCCATATCTTCCCAATTGAAACCACGGGGCCTGCGGTTTGTTGCCGCCACGAGCGTGCCCCAGTCTTTCGGCTTATACGCTCTTGCCTGCCCGATGGCTTCAACACCAGCGCCATGTACCGACAAAAATAAGGCGGCATTGTTTTTATCGCCGCCAACCTGGGGGGTTACCGCATAATATTGCAAGCTGCCATCTATATTGCTAATAAAAGTACTTATGTATTGCCTGGTTGAATCAACAGCATCAATCAATACCATTTTTTCATCGATGGCTCTATTATTTTTCAGCAACATTATATTGCAATTGATTTTGCCCGTATGCGCGACACCCGATGCATCAAAACCAAATATTACTTTACGGCTTGACATGGCCGGTATAACAGGCAGTTGGGATATAACCTCTTTACTTTCAATGACGCTCTTTAGCCGGTAGTTTTTCAGTTCTTTTCCCGTGCTGTTTATTACCACCACGGCCCCCTGTAAAATACCGTGTTGCTTTTGCAGCACAACGTAGGGCAGCGTTGAATCCCTGGTGTCAATCATCACGGGCTTTGCCGGAAAATCTACCGATGCAACGGTCCGTCCGTATGTGCGCACATACAATTCATTCAACCCTTTTTTAAATGTTACAGGAATATATAACCATCCTGCGCTATAAGGATCTCCGGCATGCAATATACCGTTTACATACACTGCGCTATTGCCCTGTATGTTCAGTAAAACGGGTTGTTGCAGCGGTGAGTTGTACGTCAGGTACAGATACCCGCTACGGCCATAGCCCCTGCTGGTAAATGTGTTCTTATCATCTGCAGTTACGGCTTTCCATTTTAATGAATCGCCCCTTCCATCTACTGAAAAGGTTTCACCTTCAACGGGTATTTGCAGGGTCCCATTGTACATTCTGTATGCGAGGGAGTCGGTGTAAATTGCTTCTCTTCCGTAGTGATGGGTACCCCTTAATAGCAGTCCTTTTGTGAAGTAATATGTTTTTTGTGCAGGTGCAAATTTGCATAACAGCGATAGCAAAATAATAACACTGTATTTATACATTGTCAGCCGGTGTTCTTTTGTGAAGTAAAAAGTAACGATATTAACGCCACAAATATATTTTAAAAGACGCTTAAGCAGACATGCCTTTGACAGAAGTGCAAATTAATATTTTGAGACCAGCCGGTAATGCTATATTAGTTTTGCATTCGCCGATGCAAAATAATCATCGTTAAACAGCATCATGAAACATCAGTTAATTTTCTTTTGTCTTGGAGTATCCTTATTTTTTAAGGCCGGCGGGCAAAGCATTCGCTATACGGTTGCCAATGCACATTCTCACAACGATTATGAAAATGCGTTCCCATTTACCGCTGCCTATAATGAAAAATTCGGTTCTATTGAAGCAGATATTTTTTTGTGGAACGACTCTTTGATCGTAGGCCACACACAAAATGACATCCAATATAAAAGAACACTCCAAAGATTATATCTTGATCCATTGCAGGAAAAAGCAAAGGCAAACAATGGTTATCCTTACAGCGATTCTGCCCGCTGCCTGCAATTATTGATCGATATAAAAACCGAAGCAGTTCCAACGCTTGATAAATTAATACAGCTTTTGTATAAATACCCGATATTGATACATTCAGGAAAGATATTATTTGTTGTCACCGGGAACCGGCCACCTGCATCAGCATTCGGTTCCTATCCTCCTTTTATTTTATTTGACGGCGAACTAAAAAAGGAGTATCCGGATGATGCGCTTGAAAAAATTGTCCTGTTAAGCGGTGATTTAAAAAATTATACGCAATGGGATGGTAATGGAACTATCCCGGCAGGTGAAAAAAAGATAGTGGATTCATTGATCAAAAAGATCCACCGGCTGAATAAAAAAATACGCTTTTGGAATGCGCCGGATTTTGCAAATGCCTGGTATCAGCTTATTGAAGCGGGGGTCGACTATATTAATACCGATCATATCCCCGAGCTATCTGTTTTCCTGAGCAAACTTCCTTAAGATTCCAACTTGTATAAAACGTCTTCTTTATTTTAGCCGGTAAATGCATCCGGGTATGCTAAGTCAGATGAGCCCTCAGCATCCAGGACATCTTTTCATGCTTTTCCATGAGACCGGTAATATAATCGCTGCTACCTGCATCGTTAAAGGCGGTTGCATACCCGTCGATATTTTCGCGTAAGTGCACGAGAATGCTTTCGTGATCGCCCAGTAGTTCTTTTATAAATCCGGCGGCATCATTCTTCTCTCTTGATTCTTCTGTAAGGTGGGTCAGTTGAAGATATTCTTTCAAAGAAGCCGGTGGATAGTGGCCCAACGTCCTGATGCGTTCCGCCACATCATCGATGATCTGCTCAAGTTCCCCGTACATCTTTTCAAAAAAAATATGTTTACTGTAAAAGTCCGGGCCTTCTACATTCCAATGCGCCTTGCGTGTTTTAGTATAGAGCACAAATTCATCGGCAAGTATATTGCCAAGCGAATGTGCTACAGCGGCAAGGCTTTCCTGTTTTATTCCAATTTTAGCTTCCATGTTTTTGTTTATTGATGATAAAATAATACGGGGTATTTCATTTTCACGCGTGATCGAAAATATAACTATCAGATCTTATCAGCAACTTTATGACTGCTTTGCTATTTATTTTTTCGGGGTTATCATTGAAATATACCCTTTTATCTCGCCTCCTATCATGTTTTCAACTATTGATGCAAATTCAGGATATGCTTCTGCATGTTTCTGATCTTTATATTTACCGATAAGCTGAAAGTAACACCACCCTTCCACCTTTAATAATTCCGTAGCGGCACGCTTGTCTCTCCAGATTTCTCCAAACCGGAATAATTCTTCCAAAGCGGCAGATATTCCAACAATAAGACTCAGGACAAAAGCCACCCATTGTATCGCCCCCGCCTGTTCACTTGTAAGGTTTGATAAATCCCGCGCTGCTGCGGTTCCGATGAGTGCGGGAATGGTCACGCCGCCTATCACCACGATGGTTCTAAAGGTATAATATTTCCATTTGCTTGAGCGGGACCGTTCATCCCACCAGAGAACATAATTAAGCCAGCGCTCTTTAATAAATTCCCTTTGCTTATCCGTTAAATCTTCAAGGCCATCGATGACTGATTTAAGTTCATTTTCTTTTACTAACTGCGCCATGATAATTTAATTTTATTGTCCATACATTCATTGAATTGTTTGCCCGGTACGAAATAAATTTGACTGAAGATAGTACAAACCCGAAAGATGGCTAATGTTAACCAGAGGCTTATCAGATTTGTTGAAAAATAAATTCAAAGTGTTAATAAAGGGGCGGCGCCCTTAACGATCTGACCGTTAACCGCAGGCGTTTTTGCAAGTACAGGATGTGATCAGCAGTGGCAGAACTATGATAAACGAATCCGGTGAAGAAATTAAATGAAGCAATGCAAAAAATTTTCAAGCAGAAAATTGAAATTACTTACATCACCCGGCCAGGCTGCGCAACGTGTTTTGCAACCAGTACCATGTAACTCCTTTCAATGGCTTACCTATCTTTTTTCCCGTAAAATTTGTTTCCTGCTGTTGCCGCCGGCATCATAAAAAATTACGCTGTCTGCATCTTTGTCAACCTGCAACGTCCTCGAACTTTGAGAAAGATAATTACTTCCGTAATAAAACTCCTGCCTGTAAGAAAGTCCGTTCTTTTTATACACGACCGCATAGGTGTCAGTGTTTTTCACCGGTAGATTAATGGCCTGCTTTTTTCTGAGCTGGTATGCTTCCATTTTCCCCGAATTATTTCCCACAAGAACTATTTCTATCCCCCCGGCAAAAAATATCTTTGCAAGTCCTTTTGCATCGCCATCTGCTTTAAACCCGGTAAAGGCACTGCCCACCGCCCGGAAATTTCCTTTACCATCACCCGCAAGCAGTAAACCGGTCATAGCATCGTAGCGGCCTGTGGATGTTTCTGTGGCATAGGAATTTCCAACCATTAAAATATCGGTATTGCCATCGCTGTCATAATCACCGGTAAGCATTCCAAAGACGGGGGCAAACTGGGCTTCTGCAGGTAATTTTTTCCTAACAAATTTGCCATTACCCCTGTTTTCAAAATAGCTGGTCTCAAAACATTCACTTCTCACTACATACGCATCTTTGATTTCATCTGCCCTAAAGGATTCTTTGAAGGTCGATGTAGCATAATCCCTGTACTTCTCAAAGCGTGCACGCATTGCTGCTATCTGGTCAACGATTTCATCGCGTGTGGGATAAACATAATTTTCCCCCTCCACAAAATAGCACATTACGGGATCTATGGATCCATTCCTGTCATAATCCTTTGCATAAACACACAATGGCTCTTCGGGCGAGGCCTTAAACCGGCTGTTTAAGCCCAGATTGCCGGCTACATAATCTATGTCGCCGTCATTATCAAAATCGCCGGCGACAATACTATTCCACCATCCCTCTGAATGGGCAATAGTGAAAGGCGGGTGAAAGCCTCTGCCCTTATCATTTTTAATAAAAGTAACCGGCATAAATTCGCCCGCGACTACCAGGTCAGTCCAGCCGTCATTATCGTAGTCGCTCCAGAGTGCCGAATTTACCATACCGATGTTTGACAATTGCGGGCAAACATCGTGCGTCACATCTGAAAATTTTACGGTGCCTCCCGGCTGCATTCCTTCATTACGCAGCAGATAATTTGAGGGCGGCATCGGATAGCTTCCCGGTGACACCATTCCGCCCACAAAGAGATCCAAATCGCCATCATGGTCATAATCGCAGGCGACCACACATGAGCCACTACCCTTTGTATCCGGCAGCGCATTGGGCATATAGGTGAAGTTCCCTTTGCCATCGTTTAGAAAAAAAGCATCCTGGTAAGCCTCTGATTGCGCCGGACTTTCCGAACCGCCTCCCACAATATACAAATCAAGATCATTATCATTATCTGCATCAAAAAGGAGCAACCCCATATCATCTGATAAGGATTTTTTTAATAGCGGACGTTCGATAAAATTTCCACCGGCAGACTGAACAAACAAACTCCCGTTAGAGGCGGCAGTACCTCCAATAATAAAATCTTCAATCCCGTCTCCGTTTACATCACCAACGGCAATACCGGGTCCGTTTTTGGAAAACATGTGGGGCAACAGCGGCTGAACTTTAAAATCAACAAACGCCGCTTCTTTATGCCGGTAGTTCAATCCCTTCAGACCTGTAATATCAATGGCCAATTCGCCGGAAGCCGTTGCATTTTCTTTTGGGCTCGTGTAATGAGCAGCTTTCCCGGCAGGTTTTTCTGCGCCCGGTAAATTAAGCGTCAGTGTTTGATTGGCTTTAATATTATATACCGTTTGCATCGTGCCACCCGGCCAGGTTATTTTGATACTGTCGGCCTTTGCATCTGTACCCAGGCCAAAGTGTATAAGCGGCTGCACAGATGATTCATATCCACGATAAGGATACAATTCCTGGAACTGCATCCTGCCATTGCTGTATACCCATACTTTCGATCCTATTCCGGCTGTATTCGGCGATGGCCCTTTAAGGATAATATTGATATAAGCGTTCCTGTTCAGCTTCTCAGAATTATTTTTATATATCCTGGCTTCACTATTAAAACAATTGATCACCAGATCCAGATCCCCATCATTATCCAGGTCAGCATAACAGGCGCCGTTTGAAAAGCCTTTTTCCATAAACCCCCAGTCGCCCGACCTGTCGGTAAATGTGAGGTCATTGTTATTTTCAAAAAGATAATTTTGCAGGGGCACTCCCGGAAGATCTTTTATCGCTTTCAATTTTTCCTGCCGCTTTGCATCGGGCCTGCCCATCGGGCTTTGTAACCTTGACTGATGATAGATGTAATCAAGGTCGCCAAGGTCTTTGTAAAAACCGTTGGTTACTGCCAGGTCTTTATCACCATCGTTATCAAAATCTGCCCATAACGCGCTCCAGCTCCAGTCTGTACTGCTCACACCTGCCAGGAAACTAATGTCGCTGAAAGTAACTTTGCCCGTGTCGCCTGCAGGCGAAGGGATACGGCCATTATTTAATTGCAATACATTTCTTGTGTACTGCGGCTCATATCCCTTTTGCAACGACAATTGAAATTTATCGTAACTCGCCGGAGGAATGATCATTTTCCTGCGGTAATTTCCCGCCGGCAACATATCAAGTGTATAAATATCCGGCAGGCCATCGTTGTTGAAATCCGCTATATCGTTGCCCATCGAAGCAAAGCTGGTATGCTTCAGGCATTCGGCTGTTCTATCACTAAAGGTGCCGTTGCCGTTATTGATATATAAAATATCGTTGGTGAGAAAATCATTCGATACATAAATATCTGGCCATCCGTCGCCGTTGAGGTCACTAACGGCAGCGCCTAAACTATATCCTTCTATCAATATTCCTGCTTCTTTCGATACATCTGTAAATGTTTCATTGCCATTATTGCGGTACAAAATATCTGTACCGGCCGATTCCCCGTTAATCATCCTGTTTCGGATGGTATTAACCCCGGTTATCATTTCATCGGCAGGGTTGGTTATCAAAAAAAGATCGAGGTCCCCATCTTTATCATAATCGAAGAAGGACGCGTTCATCGTTTGCCGTGTCTCATCAATCCCATATTTTCCTGCCTTCTCGGTAAAGGTAACCTCGCGGGGAATTCCTTTTGAGGCCTTGCCGGAGGTACCATTGTTAATATAAAGCAGGTTATGCATGTCACCAAACCTGGCGCTGCCGGCGACATTTACGTAAATATCGAGCCAGCCGTCGCCGTTAATATCTACCATTGAAACGCCGGTGCACCAGCGATCGGTAACAAGTCCGGCTTTTTCGGTAATATCTTCAAATGTACAGTTGCCTTTGTTCTGGTAAAGCCTTCCGGTAGTTTGGTTTCCGCTGAAATACAGATCAACCAGGCCGTCATTATTAATATCACCTGCCGCCACCCCCGCGCCTGTATAAAAGTTCATGTACCCGAGCACGTTATACGTATCGTCTTCCACCACTTTGTTATTGAAGTGTATTCCGGTATACGAAGAAGAAAGCGATTGAAACAATGCGGGCTTACTATTGCGGCAGGAAACAAGTAAAAAAAAGCACGTCAGCAATGGCAGAATAAATTCGGCTCCCGGTTTATTATGGCTGTTGATCGATTTCAAAAGCTTACTTCTCTTTTATTTCCGGAAGTATTATACGTATCAACCGGCGGGGTGTTTGCCGGTAGGCTCAGGCGCCTGCCGGGCTGCAATAAGCAGGTGCTGTCATAATAAATTCTTTTTTGCAGGTGAACGCATGACGCGTGGTTAGAATGGCATATGCTTCCGGTATGATAATAAATAATTTTTTGCCCGGCTCCATCCGGGCGGTAAGTATCAAATAATAAGATCAAAGAACTCATCATTTGTTCGTGAGATCTAGTAGCCGGGGTTCTGTTTCAATTTACCCCTGCTCCGGTCAATTTCTGACTGCGGGAAAGGAAACACTTTAAATTTATCGTCCCACTTTCCTGGAAACAGCGTTGGCCCCAGTCCCCAACGTACAATGTCAAACCAACGATGGGCTTCGAAGGCCATCTCAACACGCTTTTCATGTTGCAATGCTTTCATAGGATCAGCAATAGGTGTTGCGTTCAGCCCGACCCGGGCACGGATGTCACCATTGATAATGGCAAGCCCGTCTGCCGTTCTTCCTTTTTGTATCAACGCTTCGGCATATAAAAGTAACATCTCCGCATAGCGATACCAGCGTTCATTATTAAATTGAGCCTGATCATTCGGAGAATAATCGGCCGCCTTGGCATTTCTTTCGCCGCCGTATTTTTTTATGGAGTAATGGGTAGACGACCAGGAAGAATCGTAGGGTAAAACGGCAATTTTGCCGCCGCTAATCGTGTAGTAAGTATCTCCTGTTTTATAAACGCTCGAGAACAACCGTGGGTCACCAGGCTCAAATTCATCCACCAGGTTTTGCGTAGGTACGAAATAACCCTGGTGACCGCCGGGGGCTTCTTCACCTAAAATGCCCGCACCTGTCGGATCAAAGAACCATCCCCGGCCTATGCCCTGCGAGGCCTTAAATGCTTCGGAGTGTGTGTCGTCAAACACCCAAACGTTATCATCTGAAAAAGGCCCTCCGAACTGAATTTCGAAGATAGATTCCGGGCCATTTTCTTTCTGGAAGTCAAAGGCGTCTTCATAATTTGGCATAAGCGAGTAAGGACCGTTTTGTCTAACATCCTCAAAGGCAGTAATGGCCGCATCCCAATCTTCCTTCCACACGTCTACTTTTCCTTCGAATGCACGGGCGGTCCATTTTGTTGCCCTTCCAAGGTTGGCATCATCCCAGCTATCAGGCAAACCGGCATTCGCATCCTGTAAGTCACTGAGGATGGCCGCGAATAATTCATCTTTTGTCGAATTACCCACGGCGAGATCGTTTAGATCTTTTTTGACCTCCAGGACCAGCGGCGGGGTCCCCCAAACCTGTAATGCCAGAAAATGGAAGAAGGCCCTGAGGAACTTTGCTTCGGCAATAAATTGAGTTTTCTGTTCATCCGTCAGCTCGTTTTCGCCGCCGGCATTTTCAATAACCAGGTTGGCGCGAAGAATACCTTCATAAACCTGGGTATACAAGGCCGCATAGGGAATATCAGTAGCCCGAATGAGCAGCCTGTCCAGGTCAAGAGACCGGTCGTCTGCCCGGAAGGGATCGGCGGCTACATCATCTGTCACGACCATGTTAAGTTTCCAGAATTCACCATATTCCCCGATGGTTTCTGTGCTGACTCCCCAAAAATCCTGTATGCTTGAATACGCCGCAAAAATAGCCCCGTCAAAATCCGCCGCTGTCTTGTAGTAGGTATCGGTAGTAACTCTATCGAGTGGTTGCAGGTCGAGTTTATTACACGATACCGGTATTATGACCGCACTTATAATAACGATTATCAAAGCGGAAAAATAATATCTTTTGGTTTTTATAAACTTTTTCATTTCTATTAAAATTGATTTGAAATTTTAATTTATGTACAAAGCGCTTAGAAAGTGACGCTCCATCCTATTTGCAAAACCGTCGGCTGCGGTGAGCCACCCGGGTCCTGACCGTTGGCCAGCGGAAATTCTCCCTTTTGAAAACTCTGGCCCCGGGTCACCTCGGGATCATATCCCTTATACTTAGTGAATGTTGCCAGATTATTCGCCGCTATATAAATTCTTGAAGCCGATATGAACTCCCTGGTGAATTTGCTGAGTCCGGCTGAAGGAAGGGTATATCCTAACTGGAGATTTTTGATGCGCAAAAAGTCGCCCTTTTCTATCCACCGGTCAGAATAACGATTGTTGGAGTTGGGATCATCTTCGGAAGCACGGGGAATCGTGTTACTGGTTCCGGCTCCATGCCAGCGGTTCAGCACCGATTTAAGCTGATTATTGCCACCCCTCATTTGTTGTAGTTCGATACCCGCTCCGTTGTAAATTTCGATTCCTCCTACTCCCTGTAGAAAAACAGAAAGATCGAATGCTTTCCAGGCAACAGAAAGGTTAATACCGTAGAAAAATTTCGGGATGGAACTTCCAATTTTTGTTCGGTCAAAAGCATCAATTATACCATCTGGTGTTCCATTGGGCCCACTAACATCAGCAAAACGGATATCTCCCGGTACCGGCCCGGCAGAATAAGCATCGGGAAGCGCTTTACTAACTTCGCCCTCATCCTGGTAAATTCCATCAGTTTTGAATCCATAAAAATAGCCCAGCGGCTCACCCACCGTGGTACGATGCGTTTGCTGCCCGCTTACGCCGGTAATAATCTCAGGAATATTACCTAATGAAACGACTTTATTGTTAACCGTCGTGATGTTTCCGCCTATGCTATACCTGAAATCACCTGCACGATTGTGATAATTAGCCGACAATTCAATACCTGTATTCTTAATTTCTCCAAGGTTAGCATCTGCAGGCAGAAAGTAACCGGAGGTATAAGGAATTGGCAGGCTCAGCAATACATCTTTGGTAACCTTATTAAAATAGTCGAAAGTCACATCAACTTTTCCTCCAAGCAGGGTGGCATCAAATCCAAGGTCTGTTTGCGCACTTCTTTCCCATTTCAGGTTACCATTGGCAAACACGACCGGCGCCGGACCGCGGACAATTGTCTGACCCGTACCTATAACATAAAAGATGGTAGTAGCCAGTGATGGAAGAAAGGCGAAATTTTGACCGGTAAACTGGTTACCCGATTCGCCCCAGCTACCCCGTAATTTCAGATCTGAAAAGAGCTTTTGGTTCTTCATAAAACCTTCGTCGCTTATTCTCCATCCCGCGGAGAAGGAAGGAAAGACACCCGAGCGGTGATTTTCTGCAAAACGGGAAGTAGCATCCCTTCTTACATTGAAGGTGAAAAGGTACTTGTTGTCATATGAATAAAAAACGCGGGCAAGTAAACCCCGGAGTGCCCAGTGGTCTGCTTCATTGGCAGCAGCGACAGTTGTTGCTACAGAAGGAAACCGTACATTGGTGTTGAAAAGCCCGCTTCCCTGGATCCGCATCCCACTAAATTGAAAAGAAGTTTCCTCATAGCCGGCCAGGACAGTCAAATCATGCTTTTTTATGATTTTATGATAGGTTAATGTCTGGCTTAAGTTGGTGGTGAGTTCCAGTGGTCGTTGTTGCACAAGTAAAGACCTTCTTTGGAAGTCGCCAAAATCAACGGCTTCCTGGAAGGTGGTATTATCTCCCTCATTGTAATCAATCCCAAAAATAATTTTGTATTTTAAGCCAGTAATGGGCTCAAGCTCCCCATAAATAGAGCCGAGCACCTTTTTACTTTTTATGCGGGTATCATCTACCCTTGGGTCGGATCTAAATACATAATTGGCGCCGGTGGCTCCGGGTCCGTGTGTTGCGTCCGATTCCACGTTGAATCCGAGCGGTCCTGAAGGATCATATATTGCATAATACGGAGCATTAAATGCGCTGGTAAAGGCAGCAAATAAGCCATCTTCGGTTTGCGTGGTCCTGTCTACAGCACTAACTAAAACCGACTCGCCAAACTTCAGGTACCTGCCTACATTGATGTCTGAATTAACTTTCAATGAATATCTTTTAAATTTCTGACCAAGTTCTACCCCTGCATTATCAAGATAACCCGCACCAATATTAAAGACAGCTTTTTGGGACCCGCCACTAATGGTCAGGTTATGGCTGTTAACCGGACCATTTTGAAAAATTGCGTCCTGCCAATCAACGAAAGGCTTTCCGGCAAATTGAGAAAGATCCCGCCCGAGTTCTGCCTGCAAGGCTATATATTCGCTTACATTGAGCACGTCAAGTTGCTTGTTTTTGGGAACATACTGGTTGCCGTAGAAGCCATCATAAGTAAGGGATGTACGACCTTCTTTGCCACGCCGGGTCGTCACAATGATTACTCCATTTGCGGCTCTTGCCCCATAGATGGCCGAGGCAGATGCATCTTTTAAAACATCGATCGATTCGATGTCACTCGTATTGATTCCAGCCAGGGGATTTGTTTCCGTCGTGGAAGAGGTATTAACGGTGTTATTGGTAGTCTGCACGATGGGGACTCCATCAATTACCCATAAAGGCTGGTTGGTGCCGGTTGTACCTACGCCGCGGATGCGTACATCTATCGGCGCTCCCGGGTCACCACTTCTGTTGGCAATATTTACTCCGGAGACCCGGCCATTTAAGATCTGGTCAGGGCTTGTAAAAGGCTTGTTCACAAAGTCTTTGCGCGTGACGGATGCAACGGCGCCGGTGAGATCAACTTTCCGCTGGGTACCATATCCCACTACTACAACTTCATTCAATTTTCCCAATTTTGGATCGGGGAACAACTGAACGTTAACGTTGGAGCTATTTCCAACTTTTATTTCCTTATTACTGTAATTAAGGAAAGTAAATAAAAGCGTTGAATTTTTATCAGGCACGGTAGCAGTGTAAAATCCCGATGAATCGGTTGCCGTTCCCTTTGCTGTACCCGTGATGGTGACACTTACTCCCGGCAGGCCGCTTCCGTTTTCATCAGTGACCTTGCCGGTTACTGTCCTTTCCGTTTGAGCGGATGTTTTTTGGATTACCAAACACAGGCCGCACACTGCCAGCAACAGGAACATCTTACAAGCAAATTTCTGGTACATAGTTTTTGGTTTTTTAAGCTGTTATTATAAAAAATCACCGTAAACATCCTGTTTAAAATTTCTGCGGCGACTGTTTCATAAATATTACTGCCGGAATTCAAATCATTGATTGCAAAAAAGCTCGTGTTTCAATTTTGATTTCAAAACCGGAAATTACTAATGGACCTATCCTTCATACTATGAAAGAAAGATTGATTTATGTATACAATTAAACCGGGTAGGAATTAATAGAAGAGCTGGACGCGTATCAGTGTTATTCGTTGTCTTTACTCTTTTGTAAATTAACAAAATATTAATTAAAATGAAAAAAAATTGACGCAGTTATTTATAAGAATTTGTAGCTGCTGCCTGTTTGGTTTATGCTGCCATTGCGTTACGGGAACACAACATTTAAGAATGGTATGGTGAGCTTTATACCGGCAATAGTGTTACCTCATAAAAGGCTTTCGGGTACGTAGCCTGTCACCCTGATAAAGATTCCGGCAGGTAATCCCGTAATTACGGAGCTTCGCAGTACATTAAGACAATGCAACAGCCGTTCAAAGAAGGAATACAAAACAGGTAAGAGAATAATATAATTGTAATGGTCAGTTATGACTGACTTCTTTTAATAATTCCACCGCCTTACTTTCCTTTATACCACCGGTTTTATTATAAAGCACGGAAACACGCAGTGCTTTAAGGCCTGTCATTCCCTGGAGATCTTTGAGTGTCAGCCATTCCAGGTCGGTGCCGATATAGTTAATGAACTGCAGGTAATTTATATAGTTCATATATTCTTTCACCTCTGTTTCGTTGGAATAGATGATGGCAATTTTCCCCGGCTGGGTAAGTCTTTCACTTGAATCTTTTATCGTAGCCTTGTCAATTCTTTTCTTAATGATCTCATAACGGGCATTATAAGCTCCGTCAACATCAAACTTTTTTTCTTCCATCCTGAACCTGATGCTGAGGGGCTGGCTATGAACTAAAATAAGTGAGCATATGCTAAGCTTGGTTTTCAGATCACGTTTAAAAAAATGAATTTCATTTTCAATCTCACAGGTCACCATTAATTGCCAAAGACGCAGGTTCTGCAGGTAAAGCCGGTTGAACTTATGGTTATTTACGAGTGACTGGCCAATGTAGAGATTATGCTCTACCCCATCGGATTTATATTTTTCAAAATAATGAGGAAACATACCCTGCGCGGCCTGCTGGGCTTTATTGAGGTATGTCGAGATATTTTCGTTAATAAGCTTTACGCTTTCTTCGTAATCCTTTCTTTTTTTATAGATCAGCCCCGACACCGGATCGAGCTGCTTTTCATAGTGGTTCAAGGCCTCGTTGACCTCTGTATTGAGGCTCCGGAGGTGGCTAAACACCGGGTGTATTTCTTTCTTAAGGAATTCCAGTACAATATTTTCATCCCCTGCAGACAACTCGCGGCGCAACTGCTGAATGTGGTTTTCAACGCGGAAACGAAGATCTTTATAAAACGGCAATGCATATTTTTTTACCGAAATATTTAATATATTTTTTACCAGCGACAGTTGTTCAATAATATCAGACTGGATAGAACGGTTCCGTTCCAGGGATGAGCCCTGTATATCAGATTGCCCGTATAAAGGATATACGTTGGGGAAAACTATATCTTCCATTATGTCATCCTCGTCTTTAGCATTATTATTCATCCTCAGCTCGACAAATTTTTCTGCTGCTTCAATAAAGCGCCAGGCAACGGAAGCATGAATGGCGGTACACTTTTGCCGGATGATAGCATCAATCTGGTTTTTCATTTCATCCTGGGAACGCTTCATCGCTATGGTGAAAAGAGATATTATCTCCTGCAATTTGTACACCGTTATTGTATTCAGCGCATTGGGCTGTTCGGAGCCCGCCTCCAGTATGCCGATCAATTCATTATTGTAGAACAAGGGCATGGCCAGGTAACTACGGTATCCGAGCTTCGAGAGTTTTTTGGTAAATATATTTTCGTCTGCCGTTTTTTCATTTATATCCTGGAATACCAAAGGCTGATTTTTTTCAAACATAAAGAGATTGGACACGTTGCAAAATGCCTCATCAATTTTTATGTTCTTCTTATCTGACAGTACAATGCTATTCCAAAATCCGAACCCAATGGATTGTAACAACTGCCTTTCTTTATTATATGATATAAACCCGGTTTTTAGCCCGGGTATATTCAGCATGGCACTGAGGTTCTTCTGTATCTGCTCTACTATCGCAGGACTTGTTAAAGAATCTTTTTTTATAAGATCAAATTTCAACGCAGACACAGACTCATCACGGGTCACATCAAAAAGTGTCAATATGGTGAATCCTTCAAACTTAAAACTTCCGGGAGGAATTTTTTTCTTCCACAAGGCCGTGTTGCCAAAATTATTAGTGAGCTCATATATCTCCTTTTCTGTAAGCGGCTGCACTTCTTTGCCGGGGATAATCTCGGTAAAATCAACATTTATGAATGCCCTGTACCTGCGCACTATACCTGTTTGCTTATCAGGTATATTAAAAAATAGATTTGGCGAAAGGCTCACGTTGGCTTTATAATAACTATTGAGAATGGTTATGCAGCTGAACATGTAAATCAGATCAGCATTACTTTCAGGTATGAGAATGTCATCCTGTGCTGATTCCAGTATATCCATGAAACGCCTGGTGAGGTTGAACAACATGGGCCGGAATGGAATACCTGCCGCCTTTATCTCATTTGTGGTAGTTAGGGAAGGAAAAAACGGAGATAAGAGCAAATGAATTTCTTCCTGGTATTTCTCGATATTGCTAAAGTTATCAAAAGGCCTGGAAAGTTCGGGCGTCTTTTCAATCCGTTTCAACACTTCTTTTGCCCTGTCCGACTCAAAAGGATCGGATAAGGCAGCCTGCTCTTTCCACCAGTTGATGAGTTTTTTAAAATTGATCTTCAGGTGAAAAGGCAGGGCATACTCTTCGGGGAAAAAAGCATTCTTATAATGATGAACATACGACATAACGAATGGTTGATATTTATCCGACAGGCAAAATTAGTTAAAAACCTCCTGCTGCTGAAGGGAAATTATGTGGAATATATTTTATAGCGCAACGGGGCCGGTTTGCACATTCATACACCCGCAACCCTTTTTTTATATTCTGCTAATGCCTCGTCCAGGCGCGATTTGGAGTCGCCAGCCCCCGGTATATTGTGCGACGGATGAATAAACAGCTTCACTCCCCGTTCTTCCAGAATCTCTGCGACTGTGGTAACCGTCATCCAAACGCAGGTAATAAATGCCATTGTAGAAACGGGCCCTATCTTATCCACGTGATTTTTTAGCGGCACCGAGGCGTCGCCGGCAGGTGCGCAGGTATCGACAACAATATCTGCCAGTTCAAAGATATTTTTACCGGTAGAATGTTTTGTCTTTTTCCCGGTGGCTTCAGCAGCGGAGCCAAATACAATCACTTTCATCCCCCTTTTTCTTGCCTCGATGGCAATGTCAATATTTACATTATTCACCCCTGTGTGAGAAAAAAGCCACATGGTATCACGCGGATCAAAAGTATACCCTTTCATTATTTCGACTCCATAACCCTCGACGCGCTCCAGAAAAATAAACTGGTGTACACCCATCTGCCCGGTAATGTTTGTAAAAAAGGTAAGTGGCAATTCAATGATCGGGTGAAAGCCAACAAAACCGCCAATTCTCGGATACAGCTCTTCAATGGGCAATGTGGCATGGCCACAGCCGAAAGTGTGAACCCACCGCCCGCATTCAATAGAATCAGCCATGATATGAGCGGCTTTGCCGATGTTTTCCATTTGTGTTTCTTCGATCCGAGACATGATACTCCTTACATTGCCGAGCCATTGTTTTGATAACATATTTTTGTTTTTAGGTAAATAGTTTTCCCCTTCTTATTCTTATTTTTTTATTTTTCATTCCTGGCTTTATCCGTCTTACAATAATGATACACAATACCATCATTACTGCCAGTTCTGCAAAAGTCACCGTTATCAAATGGCCGACGCCATACGCCTGCACGATAATTCCCATACAATAATTGACGATCACATTTCCTGACAGGGCGATTACAAAAACCAGGCTAAATGCAGTGGCTGAAAGCTCTTTATAGCGTTCGCCGGCAAAACCCAGCATTATGGGAAAACCGGCAGCCAGGCCTGCTCCCGATAATATTAAACCAGCTACAGCGGTAATAAAAGAGCTTCCCGCTGCTAATAAAATCAGGCCACACAAAGCCAGAAAGAAAGATCCCGCCCATATTTTTCTTACATCGGTATTCCTGAAAATGCTTCCTAACAACAACCGCATTACAACCATTCCGGCAACGAACAATGAAAGCGCATATAAAGCCTTACCGGGCTCAATAGAAAGTTGCCGGTTGAGGTAAGTGGTGATCCAGTTATTAATAATTGCCTCAAAGCTACTTTGACAGAAAAGAAAAAAAGCAATCAGCATTAATACCACATCTTTTACCAGGGAGAAACTATGCGCAACCGGCACGCTGGCTTTTTGTTTTGGCGCCGGAAACTGTATCAGCAAATAAAATATACCCAACCCAAGGCTGGCAAACCCAACAATGGAAACAATCACATCATATTTAAAACTATTTTCAAGAACGCCTGTAATGAAAGGCATTCCCAGGGCGCCCACACCATAAAAAACGCCAAGCAGGCTCAAATCAGCTCCCTTGTCTTTTTCACTGATATCGGAAACAAGGGCATTGGTAGCCCCGTTTACAATGCCGCCGCCTAATCCAAATAAAAAAATACATACCCGTAATAAAACATAAGAAGGAGCGTATGCAATTCCTTCAAAACCTGCAAACATTGAAAAGCAGGAAAGCGCCAGTAAAATTTTATAGCCATACTTGTCACAAAACGGTCCGAAAAGCAAAGACCCTGCTAAAATTCCGAAGGGCAAAATAGAAAACAATGTGCCTGAAGAAATCTCATCAAGGCTGAACCTCTCTCTAAGCCCCGGCACTACTGAGCCCAGGGTAACCAGGCTAATGCCAAAAAATAACATTCCCAGGCAGGCCGACCAAAAAAGCGTTTTCTTTTTATACATGTTGCCCGGTGGATAATTAAAGGTGAATGTTCTTCAATGCCAGGTAACCGGCGCCATACACGCCCGCATCATTTCCCAGTGCAGATGATTGAAAAGTCACCTGTTGTATGCTGATGGGTTGTGCCCATTTCGCAGCTTCTCTTTTTATTTGCGGGATCAATGGAATGGCTGGCCCAAAAACACCACCACCAAAAATAATTTTTTCGGGATTGAACAAACTTACCAGGTTGGCTGCAGCCATTCCCCAAAAATCAATACACGATTGCATTACTTTTATTGCCAGCGGATCATTTTTTTCAAAGGCGGCAAACACATCATGTGAAGTTATCGTTGCAAGCGGTTTATTTTTCAACTCGCCTGTATAGCCCGCCGGTTCTTTCAAAAATCGTATGGCGGTTTTTGCGATCCCTTCGCCTGAAGCAAAGTGTTCAAAACAGCCACAGGTAATATAGTCATCTCTGAAGGGCCTTTCCAGCGCCATCCATCCAATAGCGCCTGCAACATCCTGCGCGCCGCGCAATACATGCCCGTTAATTAAAATTCCTGCTCCAATGCCTGTTCCTACGGCTAAAAAAATCGCATCGCTGCATTGTTTTGCATTACCCTGCCAGCATTCACCTAATATATAGCATGCCCTGTCGCTATCAATAGTAACAGGGATATCTCCGCTAACATTTTTAATTTCATTCAGTAAAGCATAATCGTCCCAGCCGGCAATATTCGGTGCCCAAACGGTACCGGTTTTCATTCTGTAGATACCCGGCACCGAAATGCCGATGGAGCATATTTCTCCTTTGATCTTTACATTCCTCGCCTCAGTAAAGCATTTTACAATCAATTCACCTACTTCCTTTCCCTTTCGTTTTTCCAGGGAACAGGTTTCTTTGTATAATATTTTGCCCCTTTCGTCAAAAAGAGCCAAAGTAAGTTTGGTTCCGCCAAGGTCAATTCCCAATAAGGCCATTTGTATAAATATTTAAATTCCGGGTTGGAGGTTTACCTTGATTTATCGCAAGCTATCGGGTGTATCAATACACTCATTACCTGAAAACGGTTTTGCCTGGCTGCCTGGTGTATATTCTGATCTTTTCAAACTCGTCTTGGTAAGCCTTTAGGCGCTCTGCGGTCAGCAACCGGCCCGACATCGTCACCGCGTGAATAAATGTTGTATTTACTCCGCTCAATGCTGTTGCAAGTGAAACATCACCCCATTGTAAAAAGCCAGGAAGATGTATGCCTGTACTAAAAAACTCAACAGAATCCCTGTTGTCAAAAACATAACTGACAGGAGCATCTTCCAGGGTCACGCTCTCAAGATTACCTCCGAGGGCAGCGAGGTACAAACCGGCAAGGCCGGCCTCTTTATTTCCATAAAAGGAAATTTTAGCGGATGGATATATGGTATTGATAAAACTCCGCGCAAGACCAAGTTCCTGCACCCATTCGCCTAAAACAGTTTTACCAAGCAACAAATAAGACTTGCATAAAACGCGAAGCCGTCCCACGCTATCGTACGATTGCAAGGGCGCAGAAGCGGTTTCCCCGGTACCCGACAAATCCACGATAGCAATTCCTGAACCTGAATGTATAAATTGCTCAGCCAGCGACGATGGAATATGTTCCTTTCCGCCAGGGTAGCTGACAAGTGCAATTTTTTTTGAGCCGGGCGGCGGCGGGTAAAGAATTACCGGTATGAGCTTATCGTCAGAAGTTTCAAGGGCAAACCTGCGCCATCTGTCTATTGCGGCATATTCATGTACTTTTTTTATAGCGGATTTTTCCCCGGCTCTTATTATTTTTCTTAATTCGAGCCTTTTTACCGGTGCGTTAAATGATTGCGCATGCAAATACATTGTTCTCAATTCATTGCCTCTTTGCTTACAATATTCTTCTGTAGTTAACACCTCCGGGTCTCTTTTGCCGGGTGCATAGACCATTATTTTTTCATTGGGAAGTGTATTAAATGGAAGCTCCTTTACAGCAGCACCATTACCCGTCTTTTTTAAATGCTGATTAAACCAGCCAAGCATAGACCCCCGATCCTCCGGCCAGTAACCGTGCGTAAGATTAAATGTATCATAGGCTATGTTATTTCCTGCACCAAGCATTTCGAAAACCGGCTTTGCATTCTCATAACTGCGTATCATTTCGCGCGGATTAAAAGCGGCATTGGCGTCTCTGGAGTGATTGCACATTTTAATTGCCCTTGGTGACACCAGCGCAAGCACCCCTGCTTCTTCCGTAAAGGTCAATGCATCGGTCAATACTTCACATATACATGGAGAGCCCATCACAAATGATTCATAGGTACCCGCGCTTACTACCGGCACGGCAGCTTTAACGCGTTCATCCATTGCGGCCAGCCAGATGGTCTGGTTTCCGCCGCCACTTGAGCCGGTTGCACCAATATTATCAGCGTCAACATACGGTAAAGAACAAAGTAAATCCACTCCCCGGATATTATCGGTAAGCTGCATGCCCATTAAAGACTCGCCGACATCCATAAGAGCAATGCCGAGGTTATTCTCATCACCATGGTCTTCAAAAACCCCGTGAACAGTAGTTCTTTCTCCGGAGCCCCAGGGATCAATGCAAAGGCTTACATAACCGTTCAATGCCAGGGTGATCCCTACCGACTGGTATTTATCATACAACCGTCCTGTGAGGCTATGGCCCATCATCACGACAACGCCCGGAAATTTTCCCTGGCCTTCCGGTATATAGAGGTTGGCTGTGGCATATATCCCCGGCCGGGTCTGAAAAGCAATATTCTTAATTGAATAGCCTTGCATTTGCAGTGTGCCTGTTTCCCTTACATGCAACGGCAGTTTTTGGTTGAGCAGCGCCCCCGTTTCGCCGATGATCTTATTTTTAAGCTGAAGCCTGAAAGTATCCCATGCCTGCCGGTCATGCGGTAGCTGATACAACGAAAATTTAAGAGCAGCTTCCCGCTCCAGGTTACTTTCAATTATACGTCCACTGTTCCCGTTAAAAACATGAGGCAGGCTATCAATTAATACATCCATCGCTTTTCCCTTGCCTGCAGTGATGCAGTTTGCTAAAGCTATCCCCGGAAATATTGAACTAAAAAACAGGAAAATAAAAAATAGTACGCTCCTGTTTTTTAATAAGTAATTACTCATGAATATTTATTGAGGTATTTATTTTTAAGTTAGTACAGGCCAGGCTCCCGGGTGAATTGGCTTCCGGCCAACAGGCTTTATCTGCCGCCGGTCAAGGAATAAAGGAACGAAATTTTGAAGTAACCGCCAAAGCGAGTCTGCGCACCCCGGGCGGGCAATAGCAGAAGCAACGAAAGAAGAAGTGGGGCCGGCAGCTGAGGAGGGATTTGCTGAAATAATATTCAGGATACTGTTCGCCTGAAAATGCAGTGCTATAAATTGTCTTCCACGAACTTTTTGCAATAGTCCTTTATAAGTTGTCGTACGCTACGAAACTGCTGTAAAATCTCCTGCTCTGTCCCTGTTGCCTTTGCCGGGTCGGGAAAATTGCGATGAAACTTTTTTGCATTGGTTGGAAAAAACGGGCAGCGTTCTTTTGCATTATCACAAACAGTAATTACAAAGTCAAAGTCAATGTCCCGGTACTCCTCCATGTTGTTTGACGTATGATTTGAAATGTCGATGCCGTCTTCATTCATCGTGGCCACGGCTCCCGGATTTACACCATGGGCTTCCATACCTGCACTATAAATTTCTGCCTTCTCATTTGCAAAGTGTCGCAGATAGCCTTCTGCAATCTGGCTTCTGCAACTGTTACCTGTGCAAAGAACTAATATTTTTTTCGGGGCCATAATTAAATGAATAGCCAATAATATTTATAAATATAAAGCCCATGGGCCCGGGCCAACAACAAAGCAGACACAATCGCTGATGTGGTTATGACAATTGCCTGGCGACATTTCTAAAAAGGAGTTTAACTGCAGCAGGCTGTTTCGCAACCGCAGGATTTGGATTTTTCCGCATAGACTGTAATGCTAAATATTCCCGTGTTACCTTTTTTGAAGCTTGCTAATTCTTCTTCGTTCAGATAATTCTTCAGCATTTCGTCCGGAATACTGATTGCCCTTTCTTTTTGAATTATTATATTGCTGAAGCCGTTTGAGTTGATCAATTCCAAATAGGCTTCCTTCTGAATTGCACCGGCAACGCAGCCTGCATACATTTCAGCATCCTTGCGTAATGCCGCGGGAAGATCGCCAATTAATACAACATCTGAAATACTGAAATGTCCACCGGGCTTCAACACCCGGAATATTTCCCTGAAGACCTTGTCTTTGTCCGGTACAAGATTTAAAACACAGTTGCTTACAATTACATCAGCAACATTTGCCGAAACAGGGATACTTTCAATGTCACCATGTCTGAACTCAACATTCGCAAATCCTAATTTTTGCGCATTAGCTTTTGCTATATTAATCATCGCGGGCGTGAAATCAATGCCGATTACTTTGCCGTCTTCACCCGTTTCAGCTCTTGCAATAAAGCAGTCATTTCCTGCACCACTGCCCAAATCGATCACAGTATTTCCTTTTTTAATTTTAGCGAATTGTGTTGGCAGGCCACAACCTAAACCCAAATCCGCCTCAGGATTATAGCCTTCCAGCGTGCTGTAATCTTCGCCCATAATATTGCAAACTTCTTCCGGGCAGCAACCAGGGCCGCAGTTTGATGATTGATTTTCATCATCCTTCCGCCGTAAGGCTATACCGCTGTATTTCCGCTTTACAACCTCTTTTAGTTGTTCTGAATTTTCCATTTTTAATTATTTTAATTAACAACAATTATTTTTCCTGGTTGCAAGTTTGGCCGAAATACCGCCAAAATAATTTTGCAGTCTTTCAATAGCTTTCCTGTCAATGCAGTAACAAATTGCGTTGCCTTCAATGGTTCCCTTAATTAGCCCTGCGTTTTTGAGTTCTTTCAAATGTTGTGAGACCGTCGGTTGGGCAAGGGGCAATTCGTTAACGATGTCACCACAAATACAGGCATCCACTTTGACCAGGTATTCAACAATTGCTATTCTTGCAGGGTGTCCCAAGGCTTTGGCAAGTACTGCAATAGTGTTTTGCCTGTCTGTAAAATGCTCGGTCTTTGTAGCTCCCATTTTCTAATTTAATATTGCAATATTACGATAAACTATTTGCACATCAAAAATTTCTTTAAAATTTCTATGCCCGTAAAAATTGAGTGGCCTGGTCATTGCCTGTGGCCACGGGGTACAGCAGCCCAGGTGTTAACGAACCCGTCTGCCGGTTACAATTTCCTGCATTTTATTTCTTTTTCCGGGAAGCTTTGGCGATTTTATTATATTCCAGAGCAAGCAACATCCAGTACTCCAGTTTTTTCTTTGTGTTTAAGGCGCCGATATCTACAAAAACATATCCTTTCATAACCTTACCGGTAAAATCCATAGGCTTACAGCCCTACTTTTCCATTGCTTCTTCATACTTATCAGGGTCGAGCCTTACCATCAAACGCTCTGATTCAACCCCAACACACATTTTATCATTAACCATAAAACACAGACCACCAAACATTTTCTTTTCTTCCACCTTCCTGGCAGTTAAGGAAATTATTTCCCGCACTCTATCTGCCAATTTTTCGTTGTATGACATTTTATTTGTTTTTACCGGTAATAAGGTAATATAAGCATTTGCAGTTGCCGGAGCGACAGTTCACCTGATAGAGGCCTCAATTTCTTTTAGGTATTACTTTTTCATCCACATCAATTTGATAATTAAATTGTAATCCCGCGACTATATCTTTCGCCAGTTTTCTAAAGGTTTCAGTCATTAATAATAATGAATTCCAAATATTATCAAAATCTGCATTTGGATAAGTGTAAGGAACCTGGTTCCATAAAGATGGAGTGACATTTGCTTTAACATTTTTCCCGCTATTGCCAAAAGATACAGAAAAATCTGTTTTTACACCGGGGTGTCACTCAATCGTTTTAAGGAACATAGACCTGACCGGTTTTCGAGCATATCTTTCGCATTTACAATCCGTTTATGAGGTTTTCCATTTTCGTCAGGCAACTTTTCCAACCGTTTGAATGAATAAGAATATCATCTAACACTGTAAATCCACCGTGGCTCAGCCGAAGCTCTGTCCCGTTTTCCTTTGGCACAAGAGTCCACACCACTATTGAATTGTAATTTCTGTTTTTGTCGGATGTGCTGCCGTTCCATGAATAAGAAAGTTTAGAAAAGGGAACAATTTCCAAAACTTCACACTCAATAACTCCCTGGTATTTTGCCCCGGGTTTTGCTGTAAAGGTAAACTGAAATTTTTCGCCCTTAGCTGGCTTGAAATTGTTTTTCATCAGCCATTTTTCTATGAGCTCCGGCTTAGTGAGGTACTCCCAGACTTCCTGGGGAGATTGCCTGAATTGCCATGTTTGCTTTATTTCTTCCATCATATAGAGTAACTTTAAGGTTACTCAAATATATGTAACTTTTAAGTTACTAAATGAATTTTTATAAAAAAGTTTCTAAAGTCAGTAAAAAGCAGCCTGGAATTTTGCCTGCTGAAGCTACCACCTTGGCGCGGCATGACCCGCAACGGCCCGCAGTATTTTCCAGTCGTTCATGAACGACCCGTTTCCGACCATTTTTTCTTAAGACCTTTGAAATACAAACCGTATCAATTAACTTTGTACTTCAAAGTGCTTTTAAAATCGACGAGTCACTGAATCAGGATATGAACTATTACTTATTCCGGAAATGGAAATCCATCAAAAGAATTCAGGATATTAATATACAGACATGGCTATGAACAGACTTAAAGAAATATATTATGAAGCAAAATCTGACACATGGTTTAAGCGCTTTGCCATTTTTTGCCGCATTGCCCTGGCAGCAAGCTTTATTCCCACAGGCTACGTTAAGATCATGGGTGAACGATTTGCCGCTGGCTTGCCGTCAAATAACCCCTTAGGGCACTACTTCGATGCATTATATCTAACAGGGTATTACTATACTTTTATTGGAATCACTCAAATTATAATAGGTATATTATTGTTGGTTCAAGGAACATCCCTTCTTGGCGTAATGATGTATTTTCCCGTTATAGTCAATATTTGTGTGCTCACCTATGCTACCCGCTTTGACGGCACCCGGCTTATAACGATGATGGTACTGGCAAGCGTGTTTTTATTAGTTTGGGACTACGACCGTTTGAAATACATTTTGCCATTTAAGCAGCCTAAAGCCGCTCCCCGCGTGTTAAAAAAGCCTGCTGATAAACGTATCCGGTTCATATTTTTCGGAGGTGTGATCTTTGTCATAGCTTTTATTATTATCAGTACCTTCTTTTTATATGAGATCGTGCCGGGCAACTCTGAAGCTGAATGCAGAAATCAATGCGCTTCCGGTACGGACCCGGCAGCTTGCGAAGCTTTTTGCGACTGTATTTATTATCAGGGTAAATCGCTGGATAGTTGCCTGGCAGCTTTTGAAAAGGCAAAAGACATTCATAAATAATGCGAAATAATTATTGCGGTTCAATTCCCACGTTACAATTATAATGTAAGACGTCCGTAAAAATGGACTAATCATCCCCTATCAGGCTGGTACTATTTCAGGCAATTTTTAGAACCTGGCAGCAGCTTGCCAGGAATTGTCAGGCCGTTGGTTGAATGGCACCTGCTTTATTTGAGTAATGATAACTATGATTATTTTTAATTTGCCACCCGCCCTATTTTTAAATTATTTGCCTCTTGGTCTGTACACATCAACTTCAAGCCATTTTACTGTAGTGTTACCAATATTTTTGCCAAAATCTGTCAGCGGACCACTTATCCATCCCATTCCGGGTTTTAAATCCTTTCCAGCACATTGGGATCCTAAGCTTAGAATTCCACGTGGACAAGTTGTCGCG
>JADMIO011432771.1_pt1 | contig 47076 bp, 26 predicted proteins | sample 8958161 | NCBI WGS metagenome assembly JADMIO01 (sample SAMN16585339, study PRJNA669376) | soil metagenome | isolation source: Crop rotation soil | place: USA: Cullars Rotation, Alabama | collected 2011
AAGCGGCTGACGTGAGGCCGACCCGACTGCAACGCGTTGAGGACAACGCGTTCCACCTTTCAAGAGTGCTCAAAACGGCTACGACAAAACTTAATCTGCTCTAGCGATACTTTATCTCGAGGACGGGGCGGTCGCCAGCCGCAGAGGCATCGCCGGAGTAGAAACCGATGAAATCGGCTTGGGCATCGTTGTCGTCGTCGAGATTGAAGTATACGCGGAACTGGGTTCGTCCGATTCTGTTTACCGCATTTAATCCCGCAGAATTCAGGGAGCCGGTGGACCACGTGCCGTTGGAGGCCGGGTAGGTCATCGTCGCAGCCTTCGTCACCGTGGTGTTCGCCGCAAAATCCCCGGTCTCCAATGCGGTGTTCGAGCTGATGCCGTAGGTGTGGACGTCGACCCAAATCGCGCCGAAACTGCTCGGGTTGTTGGTGATCGTTCCCCGTTTCATCTTCAAGGTCGCCGAGACGATCGTCGCGTTGTCCGGCAAGCTGGACGTATCGAACGAAAGGATGCTCTTGTACTGTCGCTTCGAAGCATCGTCGCCAATCGTGAGCGCACTCGTGCCGGTGCCCGTACTGTTCAAAGAACCGCCGACGTTGGTGTTCTCGCCTGATTCCAAGACCCAGCCGTCATTGATGCCTTCAGACACGAAGGTGGTAAGGATCTGCGCGGACACGCCCGTGGCGAAGTTCGCCGGGGTCTGGTGATCGTAGGCGTAAAAGCGGTAGAAATAGTGCTGGCCCGCGACGACCGTGGTGTCGACCCACGTGGTTTGCGGGGCCCCGGCCCATTTCACCACGCCCGAGCTCGGGCCCACGAGGGGATCGGTCGTCGACCGGCAGATCTGCACGCCTTCGTAGTCGACGGCGCCGGGATTGGTCCAGGTGAACGAGACCTGGTTGTTGGCCGCCGTCGCCTGCGTGACGGTGACGTTGCCGGGAGCGGTCGTGTCGCCCGGGATGTATTGGTTCACGCCGCCGGCGGGCCCGTCGCTCTCCACCTTGGTCCGGACGAAGTCGATGATCTGGGTGTTATGGGAGGAATCGAACTGGGCCTGCCAGAACAGGTAGTTTACGTGCAACGCCTGGGTGGCGTTCAGGTAATTGTTCGCGAAGCCCTGGGGGGTCCAGGTGTAATCCATGTTCTGCACGGCGGCGCCTTTGACCGCGCGGTTGCCGATCGTGAGATCGTAGGTGCTGCCCTGATACAGCGCGCTGTGCACCCCCGAGAAGTTCCAGTAATCCCAGTAGAACGCGTAGGTCCCCGGGCTGCCATCGGAGCCCACCAGGCTGGGCGCGCTGTCCGGATTGTTCACGACATCGCTCTGCACGATGTCCGGGCCGCCCCAGCCGACATTGTAGAGCAGGCAATTGTAGGCGTATTTGGGCAGCTGGGACTTGGGGAAGTTCGCGTATTGGATGACCCGCGTGTCGGGAAAAGCCGTCTTCATGCCGATGAAGAGGGCGACGATGGCGTCGCCGTATTCGTCATCCTCGACGAGATTGAGCCCGGACGTCGCGCCGCCGGTGGCGCTTTCGCACATGTTGATGCACTCGATCCTGGGGTCGTCGTCGTATTGAGCGCCGAGGGCCGCGAGCATTTCCTTCATCCGATTCTGGACATTCTGGTTCCAGAGGAAGGGGTAGTGGTTGCCGGTCGTGCTGTTGATGTAATAGCCGGGACCCGAGCCCGAGGGAGTGGCGTGGGGGTCGCCGTAAATTCCCGCGGGATTATTGTGGATGTAGTCGGGGAAGGCCCACGCGCCACCCGCCGGGTCCCACGCTTTGAAGGAGAATTGGATGACCAACTTTTGGCCGGCCGGAATCAGCGCGAGTTCGGCTTCGATCTTCGAGAAATCCCAAGCGTGATAGGTCGGCTCCATGTCCTTCCAGTAGTAGCTGCGCTGCACGCCGCGGAAAACCTTGTCGCCGTTGGCGGCGGTGGCGTTGAGAAAGGTGGGCAGGTCCTGGGTGTTAAAATCGGGTGCCGAACTGAAGACATAATGGCCGGGCGTGAAGGGCTTGTAGACCGTGGCGGCGGAGGCGAGCACTTGGGTCAGGAAGAGCGCCGCGAGCGCCGGCAGCCGCGTGATGGACAACAATATTTGACTGCGTGATTTCATAGAGGGGAAGGGGGAGGAACCAAGGTGACTCGGCGGGTGGGGGACCAGGGGTGACGGCTGCCGGTACGGCAACGATATCAACGGCATGAATCCTTGCCCGGCGACCGATGGGGGTGGGGGGGCAACGGACGCTGCCACCTCGATCACGAAAGTCCAACCGGCGTTCGGGCTAGCGGCCGCTAGTACTTTTGGATACCCCAGCAGGCAAATTGCGACGACCGGGACAACTGTGACGGGGACAACTGTGACGCGGACAACTGTGACGGGGACGACTGTGACCGGGTCATGTCATGAATCGTGAATCAGCCAGCCACATCCGCGGACGAGAAGGCCGTGAAATGATTCCCAAGACATCTCGCCGGTTGGCCCCCTCCCAACGCGGGCCGCCAAGGCAAAGTGTCATTTAATAGATGACACTTACAAACGGCAAAACGGACTGTAGGGGTTGCCGCAAAAGCGCGGCGGCGGGCCAGCCCGCATTTTTCACACTGCGATTGGTCCTAATCATGGTGCGACCGTCCCCCCCCCCATTTTCTCCGGCGCTGTTCTCGAGTTCATGCGGGCTAGAGCAGATTAAGTTTTGTCGTAGCCGTTCTTGGAATCGAATTGCTTTAGGAAGCGGCTGACGTGAGGCCGACCCGACTGCAACGCGTTGAGGACAACGCGTTCCACCTTTCAAGAGTGTTCAAAACGGCTATGAGAAAATTTAATCTGCTCTAAAGCAAAACCGCGACGCGGTTTTGCCTTAGCCGGGAAAGCTCGGAGGCGGCGTTGGCAACCTAAACTGTCGCACAGGCTGAGCCGTCGCCTCACAGAAGAGGGGGAATTTCCCGGCTAGAGCAGATTAAGTTTTGTCGTAGCCGTTCTTGGAATCGAATTGCTTTAGGAAGCGGCAGTCCAGGTGGAGCCGCTTGTCCCCAAGCGGCTGACGTGAGGCCGACCCGACTGCAACGCGTTGAGGACAACGCGTTCCACCTTTCAAGAGTGTTCAAAACGGCTACGAGAAAATTTAATCTGCTCTAGGCCGGCCGGAATCCCTTGCGGCGGGCGCTCAGCCACGCGAGCAACTGAAGCGCGCGCTCGGCGTCCGGGTAGGCGGTTTTCGTGACCAACAGCAGGTGCACCCGCTGACGCGGCACGCCAAGGATCCGGGCCAGCTTCGCCTTGTCGCCGTAGCGCGTGAGTTGTTCGGCGCAGGCGCGAGCGAGTTCGTTCCACAACGGGGTGTCGGGCCCCGGCCGCAGCGCGGCATAACCGCGCCGCCGGCGCAGGACCTTGTATGTCTTCGTGGCCGCTTTTGCCGTCAAGGCGGCGGCGGCCACGACACCCTCGGCCAGAGGTTCGATCGGGCGGAGGCTGGCGGGAAGGCGGGAACTCATGCCCGCACGCTGGCCGCTACGGGGCATAGTGTCATCTATTAAATGACACTATGGCTGGGGCCGCGGCGTGGGGGTGCGGAGCTGCGCTGCGGCTGGCCATGAATAAGTCGGGACTCTTAAACGGAGTGCCGTTGAATTCCATTTTCGCTCATGGGGGCGAAAACCAGTGGGTGGGCCGCGCAAATTTTCCGCGCGGGCTCGGCGTCCTGCGAGGCGTAGGAAAGAAACACCGCCTTGTTGTCCGCGGCGCTCATCGATCCAGCCCCACTTTCTTCAGCAGCGCCGTAAACCGCGGTTCCGAATGCAACGCATCAAATCTGGAATCCACTTTGAGAGACCAACACAAGGCATCCTGCTCCTCATAGCCCTTCTCGAGCCAGTCGAGTGCCGGTCCATTTTCTCCCAGTGCGAGATAAACGATCGCCCAGGTTCCCGGTGAAATGTACCGCTGCCGCGCCAGGACCTCGAAGTCGCGGCGGATTTCTTCGGCCTTCGTCCGGTCGCCGGCACCGGCATAGGCATAGGCCAAAACGGTGCGCCATCGCGGCCAAGGTTCGATCTCCACCAATTTCGAAAAATTCGCGATCGCTCCGCTGAAATCGCCCTGCCGATACCGGATCCAGCCCAGACTCAGGTAGCCCTCCGTGCTGTTCGGCTCCAACTCGAAGACCCGGCTTATCTGCACGCTGCTTTCGTCGTAGCGCCGTGCCCGGCCCAGATACTCGGCCAGGCCCGAATGCAACAAGGGCGAGAGCGGATCGAGTTCCACCGCGCGCTTCGAATTTGCGATGGCCTCATCGAACCGGCCCAGAACCGAGAGGACCCAGCCGAGCTGGTCGTAGGCGAGGGGCAGGTTCGGATTCAGCTCCAAGGCTCGCCGAATCGCGTTTTCGCCGGCCTCCCACGCAAACGTCCCGGCCAGGGCGATCCCCAGGGAAAGGTGGGCGTCAGGCAGATTTGGATCCAGCGCGAGGGCTTTCTCCGCCATCTCCTTTTCCCGCGCCCACGCGATCCGACCGGGCATTTCGTCCGGCCCGATCCAACCGTAGATGTCGGCCAGGCCGCAATACGCCGGTGCATAGGCCGGATCAAGTCGGATGGCTTCATTGAAATAACGACCCGCTTCGGCCTTTCCGGAACTCGTTCCCTTGGCGAAGTGGAATCGGCCCAAGAGGTAGAGCCGGTGCGCCTCCGGGTTCACTTTGCGAAGGGGCGTCCCGCGGCCGCCGAGCGTGATTTGCAGCTTGCCCGCGATGTCTCGCGCGATCTCATCCTGCAGCGCGAACATGTCGGTAAGTTCTTTCTCGTAACGCTCGCTCCAAACCTGCTCGCCCGACTCCGCTTTGCTGAGGCGCGCGCGGATCCTCACTTTTGTCCCAGCCTTTTGTATGCTGCCCTCCACCAGGTGCGCCACGCCGAGCTTCTGACCGATCTCCTGCGCCGTCGCGTTCTTCCCTTTGAAATAAAACGCGCTCGTCCGCGCCGCCACGCGCAGGCCCGGCACCTTCGCCAGTACGTTGAGCAGTTCCTCGCTGATGCCGTCGGAGAAATACTCGTTGTCCTTGTCGCCGCTGAGATTCTCGAACGCGAGCACGGCGATGGATTTCGCATGCGCGAAATCCAGGGGCGGCTGGGCCGCGCCCGGCGTCTGACGTCCGTCCTCCGACTTTTGGCCTCTCATTCCGGCCCCCTGGCTTCCCTGTCCCCTGGCTCCGGCCGACTGCTGCGCGGCCTTTGGTGACAGCCGCGGATCCGCCTCCACGCGCGCCAGCAGTTCGACAAACTTCGGGTGCGAGCGCATCCGGTCGAGAAATGGATCCATGCGGAGCGAAGCAGCCAGCGCAAACGGCTGGAAGTCGCGCGCCAGCTCGGCGAGTTTCTCGATGGCCTGCTCCGCCGGGAGAAATTCCATGTACCCGATGTATTCGGGCCAGCCGAGCGATTCGTGTCCGTAGATCTCGCGGGTGTCGGTCGATAAATCGCGCGCCGACCGCCACAGTTTTTCCCCCTCTGTTCTTTCCCCGGTTGCGGCCAGCAGCAGGCCCTTGAACAGGAGCAGCTCACGGCTGTTCGGCTGCGCGGTCAGGCGCCGTTCGACCACCTCGAGGGCCGAACGAAATTCGATTTGCGCCGCCGTGGCTTTGCCGGCGCGGGACAGGGCGTAGCCTTTGTAGTATCCGGTCGGTCCCGGCAGCGCGATGGACTCCATGTAGTCGCGGGGTACGGCGCGAAGCGTCGCGAAGGCGCGGTCATACTCGCGGGCCCACAGTTGGATGAAGAAACGCGCGGCCGCCGGGAAGTCCTCGGCCAGCATGCGCGCTGGTACCTCAGCGTCCACGCGCCGGGCGGCCTCGGCGTCGCCATGCCAAATCGTCAGGAGGTAGGATTTCCAGAGCAGAAAAATCGCCGCGCGCTCGGTGGCCAGAGCCCGATCCAGGGCTTGTTCGGCCAACGCCAAATTCCCGGACCAAAAATAGGCCAGCGCTCGTTGCAACTCCGCCCGCCCCGCAAACCCGGGAATGCGGGCGGCGCGATCGAGATAACCAAAAACCGCTTCGGGGCTCCCGCGATCGGCTTTCAGATCGGCCAGGAGAAACAACACACCGGCGTGATCGGTCACCTGGTCGACGAGCGGTTCGAGCAGCGCGATGGCGGATTGTCGGGTGGCGCGATCATTGTTCAGCAGCACCATGGTCGCCGCATCGCTGAATCGCGCCCGCGGATTTGCCGGATCAAGTCCCACCGCCTGCAAGGCATGCCGGCGCGCCGAATCGAACCGCGCCGGCGAACGATCGAAACATTCCTGCACGTAGCGCCGATCGACGAGCGCCCACTCGGTCGGGATGCTGGCATCCGTGGGGTCAATTCTCGCCGCCTGTTCCAGTAATCCGATGGCCGTGTCGAGTTCGGTGCGAACGACATCCGTCCTCCCGCTGAGCGCGCGCACGCGGCCCAGCAGCGACGCGACTTCCGGCCGCGATGCGGGCGCGCCGGCCCTCGCCGCGGTCGAGTCGCCGGCGTTGGGAGGAGTGCCCTTCCAGGGCTGCCAGAGGACAGCGGTTGCCAACAATGCGACGACGACAAGCACAGCCGCGCCGAGCCAGCGGCGTGCACGGAGCGGCGCTTTGTAACCCCGGGCTTCGGGATGAAGATTCGTATTCTCTTGGGCGCTTGCAAAGCGCCCCTCCGTCGGAAGCCCAATCCGCTGCGACCATAGCTTCAAATACCGCGCCTTCACTTCCGGCGTGACCACGCCGCCCGGCAGCTTCGTCCACTGCACCGCGCGAAAACGATCCGGCACCAACGCCTCCGGCTCGCGCGTGTCGTCGATTACCACGGGCAAAATGAACGCGACACCGCTCGCGATGCCCATCGCACGCTGAGCGGCGAGCTCCCACTCGATCCGAAAATATCCCTCCAGCCGCGCCTGGGTGTGCGCCGAGATGATCGGGATGAACAGCACGCACTCCTTGATCTGTTTGCGAATCTTCGCGTCCCACTCGTCGCCGTGCTCGAGCCCGCCGTCGGCGTCGAACCACACCTCGACGCCGGCGCCGCGCAACGATTCGCAAATGCGCTTCGCCGCTTCGGCATCTTGTGAGGCGTAGGAGAGGAAGACGGCTTTGTTTTCCGTGGCGCTCATCGCTTCGTGTTTTGCTCCGGAAGCATTCGTGCCAGGGTTTCGCGCGCTATCTTGTAATCCGCCACGCGTCCCAGTTTCGCGATCAACTGCTGAAACGCTGGGTCGTCGCGGATTGAATCGAACCGCGCATCCCAAAACAAAATCGCCACCATCGAAGGAGGCGTGTGAGCCAGGAGCGTTAGGCCCTCCTCCATTTGACCGCCGCTGGCGAGAATGAAGCCGCGAATGAACGAATCCCGCCGCTGGAGGCGCAGGGATTTTTCCATGAGCACCCGGGCGGCGGACTCCTCGTTCGCCTGACGCAGCACGTGAATCGCGCCCCAGGCACGCGACCGGCTGATATAGTCCGTTTCCAATTTCGCCTCGACCAAACGAACCGCCGCTACGGCCTCATCGCGGCGACCGAGGTCCAGTAGCGCCCGTGCCCGTAGCAGATTGGCGGTGACGGACTCCCCACTCAAGGCGCGCGCGCGTTCGGCATAGCCGAGTGCCTCCGCGGGCCGTCGCGCGAAGAGCAGGGTCTTCGCACAGTCATACAACATGATCGGCGAGAGCGGATCGAGCCGCGCGGCGGCGACGTAGTCATCGACGCCCCGATCCAGCCGGCCCTGCATCATCATGGCGTCGCCATGCCAGTTGCGCGCCGTGGCGTAGCTCGGCGCGAGGGTCAGACAGCGATCGATTTCCTCCTCCGCCTCCCTGGCGCGTCCGGCGATATAATGTAATTCTCCAAACGTGGCATGCACCTCGACCAAAGCGGGATCGAGCTCCAGCGCGCGCCGGGCGGCGGCTTGCGCCCGCATGACCAAATCCGCCGTGCCCGTCTCTCCGCTCTCCAACAGGAACAGGCCACGTATCGTCCACAAATCGGCAATACCGGCGTGAGCGCGGGCAAATTGAGGATCGATTTCCACCGCCTTCTGCAGGGCTACTTCTGCCCGGGAAAAGCCTTCTTCGCTGCGCTGACTCCAAAAATGCCTTCCCTCGAGATACAAGCGGTGTGCCTCGGGATTCACCGGTTTTGCCACGCGCGGCGCGGCGCCAAGCTTGAGCTTCAGGTTCTCCGCGATGCGACCGGCGATCTCGTCTTGCAGCGCGAAGATATTTTTCAATTCCCCCTCGAATTTGTCGCTCCACAGTTGCTCGCCCGTGTCCGCGCGGCTCAACCGGGCCATCACGCGCACGCTTGCGCCCTCCCGGCGCACACTGCCCTCGACGAGATGCGCCACGCCAAGCTTCTGGCCGATTTCCTGCGCGGTGGCATTCTTGCCCTTGAAATAAAACGCGCTCGTCCGCGCCGCCACGCGCAGGCCGGGTACTTTGGCCAGCACGTTGAGCAGTTCCTCGCTGATGCCGTCGGAGAAATACTCGTTGTCCTTGTCGCCGCTGAGATTCTCGAACGCGAGCACGGCGATGGACTTGGCGTCGGTCGGAGTGGACCGCGTGGTCGGCAACGAAACGGGCGCCTCGTCAAATTCGCGGATCAATGCCTGGAACTCCGGCGCGGCCCGCAGAGAATCCCAGCGGGGCTCCGCCTTGAGAACGGCGGCGCTGATTTCGGTGATGCCCTCCGTCGTCAGCACGCGACGCAGCAGTTCGACGGAGTGCGCAGCGTCGCCCAGGCGCGCATAAGCTCCGGCGAGATTTTCCATGGGCCGAAGGTAGATGTAATCGAACTCGCGCACTTCCAGCCGCTCATCCACTCGGCAGCGATCCGCGAGCTCGCGCGCCTCCGCGGTGCGTTGCAGGGCCGCCATCACTACGGCGAGCATCGTGCGGGCATTCATGTCGGCCGGGTTGGAGGCAATCTTGTCGCGCAAGACTCGCTCAGCGATCTGCCACTGCTCGGCGGCTCGATCCCGCCGGCCATCCAGCTCGTGCGCTTGCGCCAGCAAAAAAGCCTTTGGACCCGCAAAGGCATTGTCGTCGAAGTAATCCGCCGCCACCGCCTGCAAGTCACGAATCGCTGCACTGGCATCACGGGCGACGAGGTGCGTGTTGAACCGCCGTTGCACGACGCGAGGTTCCTGCCGCCTCGAATCAGGCACGCGATCGAGCCACTGCAGCACGGCGCCAGGATTGCACGTGCGCTTGTATTCGAGCGTCGCCCGCGCGCTGTGCACGCGCCAGAATGGTTTCGTCGCGAGAATCTGATCGTAGGTCGCAACGGCGGCGGGAACTTGGTGTGACCATTCCAGATTCAACATTGCATAGTAGAGCAGCTCGGCGGTCGGCGTCACCTTGCGCGCCGCGTCCTGCAGGAATTTTGCCCGGTCCGCCAACGCGGGCAGTTGCAAGGCGAGCGCGATATAGATCCTCGGATTCTGCGGATCGGCCTCGGCTGCGCGTTGCAAAAAGTCGCGGGCCTGCGTTTCGTCGCCCAGCAGGCGCCGATGCAAGGCCATCGCGAGCAGCGCATCGCTCGTGCGGGGTTGGAGCCGCAGCGCCTTTTCCGCATCCGCTTGCGAGCGGACCAGCCGCTGTGGATTCGGATCGTAGCCGCGGGATTTGAAATAATGGTGAAGCAGCGCCGACGCGCCCCAGCTTTCGGCCGAATCGGGAGCCAGATCCGTGGCGCGCTTCAATAGGCTCTCCGCCAACGCAAACTCGTTTCGAGCCGCGTCGGGATCGTAGATCAACTCGCGCGCTTGGGTGATGAGCCTGGCCGCCTCGGACTCTGTCGCCGGCGGCGCCGCCGATTTTGGGTTTTGGGTTCGGAGTTTTGAATCGGGCGGCAGCGCCGACGAGGGCCGATCGAGGAACCAAAACGCACTTGCTGCCACCACCAACAAAGCCGCCATGGCGGGCCCAAGCCAGCGTCGTTTCCTTGGGGGCGCGGGCGTCCCCCCCGCTTCAGGCAGGGTTGCGGGCGAGGACGCCCGCGCTCCCATCACTCCGATTCGATGCGACCACAGTTTTAAATACCGCGCCTTCACCTCCGGCGTCACCACACCACCCGGCAACTTCGTCCACTGCACCATGCGAAACCGATCCGGCACGAGCGCCTCCGGCTCGCGCGTGTCGTCGATCACGACGGGCAGGATGAACGCGATCCCGGACGCAATGGTGCGCGCACGTTCGGCGGCGAGATCCCATTCGAGCCGGAAGTAGCCTTCATGCCGCGCCTGCGTGTGCGCCGAGATGATCGGGATAAACAACACGCACTCCCTAATCTGCTTGCGAATCTTGGCGTCCCACTCGTCGCCGTGCTCGAGCCCGCCGTCGGCGTCGAACCACACTTCGACGCCGCTGGCGCGAAGTGCTACGCAAATCTTGCGCGCGGCCTCGGCATCTTGGGAGGCGTAGGAAAGGAAGACTGCTTTGCTCGAATCGCTCATCGGGTGGGAGGCGTCGGCCGCGGGCTGGCTCCGGCATCCAGCAGGTTTGAACAAGCCTCCAGCGCCTCGAGCGCGTTGAGTTCGCCGAAAACGGCCCGCACCCTTCGGTCGTGGCGAAGCTTGGAATCCTCCGCGCACAGGAAGATGCAATAGAACAAATTGCCTTGAGCATAATCCCGCATCAGCTCCGTCGCCTCGTCGATGCGCCCCAACTTGAGCAGCGCGAGGCTCGCGTTGAACCGACGCTCGGGCGGGCCATTCCGCAGTTTGAGCACGGCCGCCTCAGCCTCCGGCAGCGCCCCCGCTTCGACCAGAGCCCAGGCCGCAACGCCGTCGCTGAATGCGTTGAATCCCGGCGCGGTTCCCGGTCTGCCTGACAAATCCAGCCCCTCGCGCGCCTTGACGACGGCCTCTTTCGTTCGACCCAGCCGCGCGAGGAAGAGCGCCTCCGTGCTGCAGCCGATGTTCCAGACACCGAAACTCTCGGTGGTTTTCAGCACGTCGAGCGCCTCGTTGACCCGGCCGGTGGCGAACAGGCCGATGGCATGGCAATGAATCGGCGGGACCTCCAGCGGAACCAACCCCCGGACCGCCACCGCCTCTGCGATCGACAAGTCGGGGCGGCCCTTGCGAAGGAGAAAGAAGGCGTGGATGCCCCAGGTGGACGCGTCCGGTTTCAGCTCACGCGCGCGTGCGTAGAACTTCTCGGCGTCGGCGATGCGCCCCTCCAAACTGGAAATTTCAGCGAGGATCCGATGCGGCTCGACCGCGTTCGGAGCGATCTGGATGGCCCGACGCGCAAAGTCGTTCGCCGTTGTCAGTTCGCGTTCGATGTAGCGTTTGGCCACCGCCGCGAGCACGCCTCGGCGCAACCAGACATCGGCCAGGCCCGTCAAGGCGCGCTCGTAGTGCGGCTGGAGCGCCAGCGCGCGTTGGAACAATCGCTCGGCCTCGGAGAGCGACGCGATCGTGAGCTTGAGATAATGCGAGCGTGCCTCGAGGCAGAGCCGGTAAGCCTCCGGATTCGCGCTGCGATCCTCCGTCATTGGTTCCGGCGCCACCATGATCTGGAGGGTGCGCGCGATGCCTCGCGCAATCCTATCTTGTAGTGCGAATACGTCTTTCAACTCCTCTTCGTAGCTTTCGCTCCACATCTGCTCGCCCGTCTCCGCTTTGGTGAGACGCGCGCGAATCCGCACCTTCATCCCGGCTTTCTGTACGCTGCCTTCGACCAGATGCCCCGCGCCGAGCTTCTGGCCGATCTCCTGCGCGCTGGCGTTTCTCCCTTTGAAGTAAAACGCGCTGGTCCGTCCCACCACGCGGAGCCCCGGCACCTTCGCGAGCACATTGAGCAGCTCCTCGCTGATCCCGTCGGAGAAATACTCGTTATCCTTGTCGCCGCTCAGATTCTCGAACGCGAGCACGGCAACGGACTTCGCATCGGCGGCGGCCGCGAACGGTTTCGCCCCGGCGGGAAGGGTTTCACGGATGAGTGCATCGAAGCGCAAATCCGTTCGCAGAGGATCTAACTCCACCGAGTAGCGCGCAAACGTGTGGGCGTACCCCCATTCCCAGCTCGAGGGCTGCTTCCGCAGGTAGCCGCTCAGCATCGCCAAGGGTTCGTTCTGCCGCCCGCACTGCAGGAGCGTCAACGCGGTGAAGAAATCAAAATCCTGCGGCCCGAGGCTCTTGTAGTCCGCATAGAGCCGGAGGGCGCTTTCCGCCGCCGCTTTTTCGCCGAGCAGGGCCCGCAGGCACGCCTGCCAGCCCAGTTCAAACCAGTCGTTGGGCTTGGATCTGAGCCGCTCTTCGACCGCCCGCAGGGCGCTGCGCCACTCGACTTGCGCCGCATCGTGCCGCCCGGCCAGCTCGTGAGCATAGCCGGTCAGGTACTGCTTCGGATAGTGGTTCCCGGCAACCGAGAGGAAGGAATTCGGAAACGCCTCCAGCACGCGCAGCAACGGCGCGGACTCGCGCCGCAACAGATGCAGCTCACTGCGCAGCATCGCCGCCTCGTCCACTTGCAATTCCGTCGCCGTCAACTGGGCCAGGGTCGCCTCGGCCGCGTCCAAATCCTCGAAGCCATAGAGCTCGATCCTCCCCTTGAGCAACAGGCCCGCGACGGTGCGCCGCGCCGCCAGGGATTGCTCCACCACGTTGCGAGCTTCGGCCAGTCGCCGCGCCTCGAAGTAGCACCGTCCCGTCGACAGTCGGTCGCCCGCCTGCTCGAAGGCCGCCGCCGCCTCGTCGAATCGTCGTCCGTCTTCGAGGACCAGGCCAAGCTCGAAGCCCAGCACGCGATCCGCTGGCTGCCCCCGCAGCAGGGCGCGATACAGGTCGATGGACTCGCGCATCATCTCCGGCGTATGAATCAAGAATCCGGCCACGACCGCCTGGGCATGACGCGACTCCGCCGCCGCCGGGGCGAGCGTCAAGGCGCGGGCGGCGTATTTCTGCGCCCGTTGCCGTCTTTCCTCCGCAATGTCGTAGCCATAATAGATCATGAACGCATCGATCTGCGCGAGCGTCGCGAGCACTTCGGGATCGGTGGCGTCGAGCGCGAGCGCCTTTTGGCCGAGTTCCTCGGCGGCCCCGAGGCGATCGCGGGTCCGCTCCTCCGCCCAGAGGGCGCGGGCCCGCCGGGCCAACTGCCGGGCCTCGCTCAGCGGCGCCGTCGCGGAGGCTTCGGCGTTTGAGGTTCGAAGCTTGGAGTTGGATACGGTCGACCGGACGCCCGAGTTGAGCCACCAGGCCGCCAACGCCGCGCAGCCCACTGCCCCGAGGATCGCCGGCGCGAGCCAGCGGGAAACGGGAGACAGGCGACGGGAGACAGGAGACACGTTCGCACTCTTGTCCTCTGTCCCCACTCCCGTGTCTCCTGACACCTGTCCCCTGTCTCCTACGCGCAACGCGCCCGCCCGATGCGACCACAACTTCAGGAATCTCGCCTTCACCTCCGCCGGCACTGCCCCGCCTTTCAATTTCGTCCACTGCACCGCGCGAAAACGATCCGGCACCAGCGCCTCCGGCTCGCGCGTGTCGTCGATCACCACCGGCAGGATGAACGCGATGCCGGACGCGATCGTGCGCGCGCGTTCGGCAGCCAGATCCCATTCGAGCCGGAAATAGCCTTCATGCCGCGCCTCGGTGTTCGCCGAGATGATCGGAATGAACAGCACGCACTCCTTGATCTGCTTGCGAATCTTCGCGTCCCACTCGTCGCCGTGCTCGAGCCCGCCGTCGGCGTCGAACCAGACCTCAACGCCGCTCGCGCGTAGCGATTCGCAAATCTTCCGCGCCGCGTCGGCATCCTGCGACGCGTAGGAAAGGAACACCGCTTTGTTTTCCCCGCCGCTCATTTGCCGACTTTCTCCGGCGAATTCGCCCCGCGCCAAGCCTGCGCGCGCGCGAAGGTTTCGGTCAACCCAAGCTCAGCGATGAAGCGCTTGAACTCCGGCGTGTCGTGGATCGGTTGGAGGCTATCATCGTAAAGAAGCCCGATCCGCACGACGTCCATGGTGTCTGCTTGCAGCGATGCGATGGCCTTCTCGCGCTCGCCCAGTGCGAGCCACACTATGGCTGAGACCGCCCGCCCGCGAAGGTCGACTGCTTCCGCCAGCAACCTTGTGGCTTCTTCCCTCTGCGCGGCAAGCGCCAGGACCCGGGCTTGAAGCGGGCCGCGGCGGGAAGTCCCGTCAGTTCGAATGAGTGCCGCAGCCTCGGCGATGCGACCAAGACCGATCAACGCGTTGGCCTTTTCCCCGACCGAAAACTCAGACTGCAGTGCGAACGCGCGGTCCGCGACCTGAAGCGCTTCACGGAAGCGTCCCGCGTAATTGAGCCGCCCAGCGAGGTTCGTCAGAATGATGGGAGAGAGTGGATCGAGCTCAGCCGCACGTCTCAGTTCGGCGAGTGCCTCATCGATCCGCCCCTCCACTTCGAGTATGCGCCCAAGCCACTGATGGGCCGTGGCGAAGTTCGGGCTAATCGCGATCGCGCGCCGCAGCGAACGATCCGCCTCGCCAAATTTCCAGCTTTGCCAGAGGACGGCACCCATCGCCGCGTGAGCGTCGGCCGAGTCGGGATCGAGCGCCAAGGCGTGCGAAATCTTCGCGATGATTCGCGCGAACTCGGGTGAATCGCGCTGACCGAAAGTCCCGATCAGGTGCGTGTGCATCCCGGCCCGCGCATTCCACACATCGGCCAGCGCGGCATGAGCCCGAGCGAAACTGGGATCGAGTTCGAGCGTCCGGCTGAGTAGTTCCTCCGCGCGAGCCAATGCAGCCTCGGTTCGCAAGCTCCATTCCCGCCGAGCTTGTAGGTACAATTCGAAGGCCTGCGGGTTCACGGGCGCCGCTGATTTCGTTTTCACGCCGAGCTTGAGTGACAGCTCCTGCGCGATCATTCCCGCGATTTCCTCCTGCACGGCGAACACATCCTTCAGCTCGCGCGTGAGCGGCGCGGAGGACCACAACACTTCGTCGGACGCCGCCCGGGTGAGCTGCGCCGTTATCCTTACGTTGTTGCCCATCCGGCGCACCCCACCGCGGACGAGATATGCCACGCCGAGCTGCTGCGCGATTTCGGCGGAGCTGGCCTTCTTGTCCTTGAAGTAAAACGCCGACGTCTGCCCCTTCACCGTGAGGCCTGGCACGCGACAGAGCACGTTGATCAATTCCTCGCTGATGCCATCGGAAAAATACTCCGCCTCCTTGTCGTCGCTGCGATTGTCGAACGCGAGCACGGCGATGGACTTGTCCGGTGCGTTGACGGATTTTTCCATGCGGATGGCGGGCGTGGTAACCGCAGCAGTCTTCGCGTGCGGACATTTTCTCGGGTCCGCCTCCGCGCGGGCGAGGAGCGCCTGAAAACGCGGATTGCTGCGGAGCGCATCCAACCGAGGATCCAGCCGCAACGTCGCCCAAGTGACTTCCGCATAGGCGTTTTCCAGCTCGGACATTGCGTCCGAAGGATCCCCCATCAGGGAAGCGAAGATGGCGGACACAAGGGGCGAGGTTTTTTGCAGACTGCGGGCGAGTCGCATCGTCGCGGCCGCTTCCTCCCGGCGTTCGAGCAAGGCCAGCAGCCATGCTTTCCCGCCGAGGAGCAGCGGAGATTGAGGCTCGCTGGCGAGGCGCGCCTCCGTCACTTGCAGCGCATCGGTCCACGCGACCCGCGCGGCCTCGGGCGCGCCGCGCATCGCGTGAGCCATGCCGACGAAGGAACTCTTCGGCGTGTTCCACCACGTCAGCCACGATCGCGGCACTGCGTCGAGCAAGCGCAGCACTTCCTGCGGTTCGCGCCGGAGTAGAAAAAGTCTCGCTGCTTCACAGGCGCCTCCGTCCTCCTGCAGCGTCGTGGCGGGCATGCTCTCGACGGTGGCTTTTCCCGCGTCCAGGTCGCCCGTCCATTCCGACGCGAGGCGCAGCCGCAACAGCAGGTTGCCCGAATAAGGATGCAATGCGATCGATCGTTCCGCCTCGACTGCGGCCAGCGCATAGTCGCGGCTCATGATGCGCAGCCAGCCTTTTTCATTGTGCGCCACCGCGGCAAAGGCGGGGGACTCCGCCATGCGGTCGAATTCGGCCAGCGACTCCTCGAAACGTCCGGCGTTGCGCAACAGGATTCCCAACGCAAAGCAGGCACGCGGTTCCTTCAATTTCTCGCGCAGGAGCTCGCGCAGGGACTTTTCAGCCCCTGCCGCAAAGCTCGATGACTTGCCCTCACCGGATTCCGCCACCCCTCGCACCTGACAGCAGGCCTGTGCCAGTCGTGCTTCGAATGAGTTGGGATCCAGCTCGAGCGCCCGCGTCGCCTTGGATTGCGCCACTTCCCGTCGTTGCGCCGAATGATCCAGGTTGCTATAAACATACCACGAATCGGCCTGCGACCACGCGGCCCACGCTTCGGCATCGTCAGGATTGAGCGTCGTCGCGCGCCGACAGAGGTCATCAGCGATTTCGAGTCCGGCGCGTGAAAGTTCCGGACGGTTCAACTGGTCCCATGCGCGCGCGACCAGTTGCCGTGCTTCGGTCGCCGGCGTCTGCGTCGCAACCGGAAGTTTGGCGTTTGTGGTTTTCAGGCCGGAGTTGGACGTAGGAGCGGAAGATCGGCCGCTGAAAATCCAACCGGCCACCGCGAGAATCGCGATCGACGCCGCGATCGCCGCCCCTAGCCAGCGCCCGACACCCGACCTGGGGCGGGAGACAGGAGACAGCGGGTCATCAGCGCGGGTGCGCTCCATTGTCTGCTGTCCCCACTCTCCGGCGCGCAGCGCGCCCGTGCGGTGCGACCACAGCTTCAACAAGCGCTCCTGCACTTGCGGCGTCACTGCGCCGCCCGGCAGCCGCAACCATTGCACCTTTCGAAAACGATCCGGCACGAGCGCGTCGGGCTCGCGCGTCTCATCGATCAGCACCGGAAGAATGAACGGCACGCCATCCGCGATCGCCACCGCCCGCTCCGATGCAAGCGCCCACTCGATCCGAAAATATCCTTCGAGCCGCGCCTGCGTTTTCGCCGAGATGATCGGGATGAACAGCACGCACTCCTTGATCTGCCACCGAATCTTCGCATCCCATTCGTCGCCGTGCTCGAGCCCGCCGTCCGCGTCGAACCACACCTCGACACCGCTCGCGCGCAGTGCGTCGCAAATCTTCCGCGCGGCCTCGGCGTCCTGCGAGGCGTAGGAGAGAAATACGGCTTTGTTTTCCGCGGCGCTCATTTCAACTGCTCGTCGTGCAAGCCGGTTTTCTTCAGCAAAGCTTGGAAGCGCGGTTCGCTTCGGATCGGATCATACGGTCGGTAAATTCGGAAATACCAGCAGGCGGGATCCTGCTGCTCGTAACATTTCTCCAGCCACTCGTAGGCCTTCTCTTTTTCCCCGAGCGCGAGGTAGATGTCAGCCCGCGGCCAGGGAGAGACGTAGCGTTTTTTCGCCATCTCATCCAATTTGCGCAGGATCTGCTCTGCGCTCGCCCGGTTGCCAGAGGCCGCCGACGCATATCCCAAGCCGCCAAAAAACCACGGCTGTTCGTCGAGTGACAATGCCCGTTCAAAGCGAGCGATGGCCGCACCACTGTCGCCGTTCCAAAACTCGGCCCACGCGCGGAAGAAATGCGCCTGAGAATAATTCGGGTCCAATTCCTCGACTTTCCGCAGTTGTTCGATTGCGTCGCCGTAGCGTCGGGCTTGATAGAGCGCCGAACCAAAATCGGCGCTGATCAGCGATGACAGTGGATCCAATGCGATGGCGCGCTTCTCCATCGCAACGGCCTCGTCGAAACGCCCCAGCATTGTCAGGAGGAGCGCGTATTGGTCAAAGGCCAGGGCAAGGTTCGGATTCAGTTCCAAGGCGCGTTTGATTTCGCGCTCGTAACCGGCCCAATCACATACGGCACCGAGGGCGAGCGAGAGCGAGAGATGCGCGTCGCCGAGGTTGGGCTCAAGTGCCAGAGCCTTTTCCGCATACTCGCGCTCCTTGGCCCACGCGTCGATTCCTGGGAGCACGAACCCACCCAACCAGCCGTAAGCATCCGCGAGCCCGCAGTAAGCCAGCGCATAGTTGGGCTCGAGCTTGAGCGCCTGAAGGAACACTTCCCGCGCCTTGGTCCAGCCTGCCTCCGAACCCTTGTTGAAATGATGCCGACCCAGTAAATAAAGCTGGAAGGCTTCAGGGTTTATTGTCCTCGCCAACGGTGAGCTGCCACCAAGCGAAGCCTGCAGCTTCCCGGCAATTTCGCGCGCGATCTTGTCCTGCAATGCGAAGATATCCTTCAGTTCCTCCTCGTAACGTTCGCTCCAGAGCTGCTCCCCCGTCTCCGCTTTGCTGAGACGCGCGCGGATACGCACCTTCGTGCCCGCCTTGCTCACGCTGCCATCGACGAGATGCGCCACGCCGAGTTTCTGACCAATCTCCTGCGCCGTGGCGTTCTTGCCCTTGAAATAAAACGCGCTCGTCCGCGCCGCCACCCGCAGGCCGGGCACCTTGGCGAGCACGTTGAGCAGCTCCTCGCTAATGCCATCGGAGAAGTATTCGTTGTCCTTGTCGCCACTCAGATTCTCGAAGGCGAGGACGGCGACGGATTTTCCGGGAGAGAAAGCATCGGCCGGCGGGATGACACCGCTGCGCTGCGCTGCAGCGGGGGATAACCTCGGGTCAGTCGCGGCGCGGGCCAGCAACGCCTTGAACCGCGGGTCCTCGCGCACGGGATCCAACACCGGGTGGAGCCGCAGCATCGCCCACGTCACGGCGCCTTTCTTCATTCCCTCCTCCAGCGCCGGGAACGCTCCGTCCCAATCGCCCGCCACCGCCGGATCAAATGCCGGGCTCAGCAATTCGGGGATGCTCCCACTTCGGATTTCGTTTCGCAGATCGTTCTGCCGCGCCAGCCGGATGGTCTTCGCTGCTTCACCTCGTTCCCCGAGGAGCGATTGCAGTGTTCCCTTCAGATGGAGTAGATTGGCGGATGCCGGCGCTGACGCGAGGCGAGCCTCGACCAGTTTCAGCCCGGTCTCCCATTGCAACCGCGCTGAGTCCTTTCGCCCGGCGAGATGGTGGGCCAGCCCGGAGAAATAGGCCACCGGGCCATCGAAAAAGTGCGATTGCAGCCATTCACGAGGAAAGCTCCCCGCCAGTCGGAGCATCGCTTCCGCATCGCGTCGCGCGTAGTGCAGAAAGCAGCCCTCGCTGAATGCCCAGTCGTCCTGGAGCGAGGTCAGCGAAAGCTTCTGCCAGGCGCGCTGAGCCGCGTCGGGATCTCCGCGCCACCAGAGTGCCAGGTTGGTCTTGAGCGCAAGGCTGGCGAAACACGGCTTCAGCGCGACCGCCTGGTCAGCAGCATCCTCGGCTGCGGCGTAATCCGGCTGATAGCTGAGGAAACTCCACCCCAAGCCATTCCACGCCTCCGCCGCGAACCTCGGATTGCGCACGAGCTCGCGCCAAACCGCCCTGTGTTCGTCGATTTTGCGCATCGCGGCTTTGGCATGCTGGAGCACGTAGAGGGCGCGTGGCTCCGCCGGGCGCTCTTTGAGCAGTTCGCCGGCCAAGGCTTCGGCCTGCGGGGCGAACGCTGAAACCGACGTATCGCCTCCCGCGAAAAGCATCGAGGTCGCCTGCGCCAGCCTGGCCTCGAACGAACGGGGCGCGAGCTGCAGCGCTTTGGTGATCTTTGTCCGCGCGGCGTCGCGGGCCTGCATCGAATTTTCGAAGTTGTAGAAGAGCATCCACGCGTCGACCACCGCCCAGGCCGCCCAGGCGTCCGCCTCGTTCGGCGCCAGCTTCGTGGCGCGACGGCCCATGTCGTCGGCAGCGTTGAGCAAAGCCCGGGTGCGGTCGGGATTCGCGAAGAGTTCCCAGATGGGCGCGGTGAGTTGCCGGGCTTCCGCTTCCGGCGAAGCCGGCGCGGTCGCGGGAGGCTTCGAGGCCCCTGGCTTGTCCCGTGACTGCACCGCCCACCAGCCTGCGCCCGCCAGCAACGCGACCACCGCTGCCGCGATCCAAACACGGTTTCCGGGCGTTGGATTTCTAGTCTCCGAACTCCGGGCTCCGGTCGCGAGGAGGGCATCGCTCATCCCCTCTCGCGCCGCCTCATGCTGCAACGCGCCGGTGCGGTGCGACCACAGCTTGAGCAGGCGCTGCTGCGCCTGCGCAGTGACGACACCGCCTGCGAGCCGCATCCACTGCACCGTGCGAAATCGATCCGGCACCAGCGCCGCCGGCTCGCGCGTGTCGTCGATGACTACCGGCAAGATGAACGGCACACCCGAGGCGATCGTTCGCGCCCGCTCCGCCGCGAGATCCCACTCGAGCCGGAAGTAACCTTCATGCCGCGCCTGCGTATTCGCCGAGATGATCGGAATGAACAGCACGCACTCCTTGATCTGCTTGCGAATCTTCACGTCCCACTCGTCGCCATGCTCGAGCCCACCGTCGGCGTCGAACCACACCTCGACACCGCTCGCGCGCAGCGCGTCGCAGATGCGCCGCGCGGCCTCGGCGTCCTGCGAGGCGTAACTCAGAAAAACGGCTTTGCCCGCGTCGCTCATTGGTCGAGCCCCACCTTCGTCAGCAAGGCCTGAAAGCGCGGCTCGGCGCGCACGCTGTCGAAAAGCGGAAAGACTTTCATCCAGCAACAGACGGAATCCTGCTCGTCGTAACATTTTTCCAGCCAGTCGAGCGCCTTCGTCGTCTCGCCGAGACCGAGGTAAACCGATGTCCGCACTGAAGGTGACACATAGCGCTTCTCCGCGAGTTGCTCGATTTCCTGTAGGATCTGCGCGGCCTTCGCGCGCTCACCGTTGACCGCGTAGGCGTATCCGAGCCAGCCCTCGAACCATGGATTCGCGTCGAGCGATTTTGCCTTGAGCAGGGCGGCGACCGCGCCCGGTCCATCCCCTTTCGCAATGAGACATAACCCCAGGTTCGCGTAGGCAAAGGGGGAATTTGAATCCAGTTCCATGGCCTTTCGGACCTGCGCGATGGCCTCCTCAGGGCGACCTGCCATGTAGAGCCACGCTGCAAGGTCGGCATTGATCAACGGCGAATACGGATCGAGTTCGATCGCCTTGCGGGCCTCGGCGATCGCCTCTGCCGACCGACCGAGGCTGACCAACACCCACGCATATTGATCGCGCACCAGCGCGAGATTCGGGTTCAGCTCGAGCGAACGTTTCATTTCGATCTCGGCCCGCTCCCACTCGAACGTGCTGGCCAGCGCCGACCCCAGCGAGAAGTGACCCTCGGCGAGATTCGGCTCAATCCGCAGCGCCTTTTCCGCAAATTCCCTTTGCCGCGACCAGGCCGCGCGCCCGGCCAGCATGATACCACCGGCGAACCCGTAGTAGTCTGCCAGCCCGCAATAAGCCGGAGCGTAGTTCGGATCTGATTGGATTGCCTGCTGGAAATGTTTTTCGGCGACCGCCCAGCCAGCTTCAGTTCCCTTGCCAAAGTGGTATCTCCCGAGGAGGTAGAGTCGGTGCGCCTCGGAATTCTCGGTGGGCTTCGCCAGCGCGCGCGCTTCGTTGACGCCGAGCTGCAACTGTAGCGTTTCGACCACGCGCCGCGCGACTTCGGTCTGCACCGCCAGGATGTCCTTCATGTCCCCGTCGTAGGGCTTCGACCAGAGCGTGGTACCGTCCGCCGCGTTGATCAGTTGCGCGGTGATGCGAAGCTTCTCTCCCACTTTTCGCACCGTTCCCTCCAGCACCGTCTTCACCTGCAGTTTTTCGCCGATCTGCCGGTAGAGGTCATCGCCCGTCTTGCCCTTGAACGCGAAGCACGAACTCCGGCCGGGGACGCGTAGCGTCTTGATCTGCGACAGCGCGCTCAACAATTCCTCGGTCAGCCCGTCGCCGAGATACTCGTCATTCTTGTCCGCGCCGAGGTTCACGAACGGCAGCACGGCGATGGATTTGTCCGCGGCGGCGGGGTTGGTTGTCACCGCCTCGCGATTGCTGGACGTCATGGCGCTGGCTGGCCGGCGCAGCGCGTCGATGCGTGCCACCATTTCGGCGATGATGCTCTGCACGCGGGCGTCGTTGCGAATCGCCGCGAACCGCGGCTCGAAACGCAAATTATTCCACGACGCGATCCATGCCCGACTAGCGTCGGAGCGCCACCACGACTGCAAGTGTCCGATGGCTTCTTCGTGTCTTCCCAGGGCGCAACAGAATTCGACTTCATCCATGGCGGAAGCACGCCGGCCGGTGAACTCGCGATACAGCTTCCACGTCTGCTCCGCCGGTTCAGTGCGTCCGGTCAGCGCAAGCAGTAGAGCCTTGAGATTCAAAAGCCGCGGCTCGTTGGGCTCGGTGACCAGTCGCTTCTCGACGACCGCCAGCGCCTCGGTCCACTCAGCCCGGGCGGCGGCGGGTCGGCCGGCGACCGTCTGCGCCCAGCCCGTCACCCAGCTCTTCGGACTAACCTGGAGGCTTTCGTGGATGAACTCACGCGGGACCCGCGCCATCGCTTTCAGCGCCTCCTCACCGTTGCCGGCTCGCATCCAGACCCATGCTGACAAGGCAGCTATTGCATCCTCCTGCCGGAGACGCAGCGGGATTTGCTTGAGATAGTCCACAGCGGCGGGCACATCGCCCCAAAAATTCGCCAGGATGATCAGCTTGGCATGATAACCGCCGGTGGTCGGTGCAATCGCATGCGCGCGCTCGAGGAGCGCTTCCGCCTCCATCAACTGTCCGCGGAATCGGAGGCGGCGAGCTTCGTCGACCAAGGGCACGGGATGGCGCGATGCGAAAGCCGGGTGGTTGAGGCGAATCTCGCTCGCCTCGGAAACCTTGCCGCCGGCTTCCAGCGCGTTGGCCAGTCCGATTGCCGCCCGCGGCTCGCGCGGAGCGGTGGTGAGCACCAGGCGGTAGCGGCGCTCGGCCTCCGCGGTATCGTTGAGGTGCAGCGCATGCGCTGCCACCGCCAATCCCGCCTCGACGGACGACGGCGCTAGCCGGATCGCGCGTTCCACCTGGCTGCGCGCCGCTTCACGTCGGGCGGCGCTCGAGTCGTAATTGCGCGCTTGCATCGCGAGCGAGACCCGCGCCCACGTCGCCCACGCTTCACCATCGGAGGGATCGAGCGTCGTCGCGCGCTGACACAGCTCTTCGGCGAGGCGGAAATTTTCGCGCACGGCCAAAAAGTCGTCATCGATTAACGCTCGCGCCTGGCGCGTGAGCTTCTGCGCTTCGGTGAGTGGCGTGCTCGCCGCCGTGCCGGATGGTGCAACTTTCATCGCCGCGGACATTGGTTTCGTCCACGGCTGCCAGAGTGCGAGGGCCCCGACCATAACCGCGGCAGCAATACCGAGGGCAAGCCAACGGCGCCTGCTTATAGGAGAGGCTTTAAGCCCCGACCTTGGGGCGTGAGAATTGTCGTCGGGGCGTAAAGCCGCTCGCACATGCGAGCCGCCCAGGAGCACCTTCACGCGGTCGCAGAACGCTGCGCTGGCCTCCCCGCCCGGCAGTCGCGTCCACTGCACGACCATGAACGCATCTGGCACCTGCGCGTCCCAATCTTTCGTGTCGTCGATGCACACCGGCAGGATGAACGGCCTGCCTTTCGCCATCAGGTGCGAGCGATCCTCCGCGAGCTTCCACTCCAGCCGGAAATATCCTTCGAGTCGTGACTGCGTGTTCGCCGAAATAATCGGCACGAACAGCACGCACTCCTTGATCTGCCGACGGATTTTCTGATCCCACGCATCGCCGCCGCGCAGTTCGCTTTGATCAAACCAGACTTCGACGCCGGCGGTGCGGAGTGCGTCACAGATGCGCCGCGCGGTCTCGGCGTCTTGAGAGGCGTAGGAGAGGAAAACGGCTCTGCTGGAATCACCCATGGCTCACAGCGGCTTCGCCGATTTCAGGATTTGCTCGAAGCGCGGATCGTCCTTCAGCCGCGACCACAGCGGGTCGATCCGGGTCGCGTTGGGCCCCCGCACGCTCGGGCCGGTCATCAACCGCCGAAGCTCCGCCAATGCTTCTTCCCTCAGGTCGAGCGCGGCGTAAATCTGCCCGAGAGTATCGCGGGCCAGCGCGACGCCAAAGTGGGGATCCACGATTTCGATCTCCGCCAGCGCCTCGCGACCCACGCGGACCGCCTCGCCGGCCCGTCCGGCAAACGCGTGCGCCTGGGCCGCGGCGAGCTTCGCCCACGGCTCCTGCCGGCGGGATAATTTTTCACCGCGCAGCGCCGCGAGCGCAATTTCCGCGTGGCGCCGCGCTGCTTCCTGATTTCCCCGGAGATACGCCACGTTTGCCTGCAGCAGCGGGATAGGTAGAACGAGATTTCCGGCACCCAGGTTAACGCCCGTGCTCTTCGCTCCTGCCAGTGCCCGTTCAGCGGCTTCGTAGTCGCGGGTCAACAGGGCGAGGCAGTAGGCCTTGGTCCGGCCATCCGTATCGAGTACAACCGGCGCGGCGTTCCGGATTCGCTCCACGGCTGCCGCCAGATCGCCATCGATTTCAAACTGGTCCAGCGGACGCTGCCCCTGAAACTCGTCGGTGATGCGATTCGGCAGCAATCGCAAAGGCCCCGTTTGGGCCGCTTGCAGTTGCGGATAGCGTCGCAGGAGTCGCAATGTCCCGGCGTAGTTGAGCGCAAACTCCACCTCACGCGGATTGAGCTCGACGGCTCTTTCGATGCTGGCGAGCGCCTCGTGCCATCGACCCAACCGCCGCTGCGTCGTCCCGATCATATAATGAACGTCAGCATCGTTCGGCCGGGTGGCTTCCGCCGTCTGGAAGTCGGCCAGGGCGCTCGTAAAGTCCATCCTGCCGTAGTAATGGTAGTAGCCAGCCGCGATCCGCGCTTCCGGCGTGCCGGGCGCGATCCGCTGCGCCGCCTCGACCACCGCTACCATTTTTGCGAGACGTTCCGGCGTCGGATCCGCGGCGGCATACCAATACAGCTTGCTGTGCGCTCGCGCCAGCTCCACGTAGGCGAGAGCGAACTCGGGATCAAGGGCGACGGCCTCGTCCAGCAATTCGATCGCCCGTCCGACTGTCTTCTCGAAGGTCATTCCACGACTGACATCCTCGCGCGTGGCGCGCGCGCGGAGATACAGATCATACGCCTGCTGATTCTGCGTCGGCCGTTGCGCGATCTGCGATCTCTCCGCAGGCGTAAGTGTCGCGCGCAATGCCGTCGCGATCTCCTGCGCCAGCTTCGCCTGCACCGCGAAGATGTCGCTGAGCTCTTCATTATAAGTTTCGCCCCAGAGCGGCTGGTCCGTGCGCGCATCGATGAGCTTCGCGCTGACCCGCACCTTGCCGCCCGCGCGCCGGACGCTGCCTTCGAGCACGGCGGCGACGCCGAGCTCCTCGGCAATCTTGCGGAGATTGCGCTGCGCGGGGTCGCGATACGCGAGCGTGGAGGTACGCGAGATGACCTTCAGGTCGCGGATTTTCGCAAGGTTGGTGATCACGTCCTCGTGCACGCCGTCGGCGAAGAACGCGTTCTCCGGATCGGGGCTCAGGTTGGCGAACGGCAGGACGGCGATGGATTTCGCATTCGCGAAATCCATTGATTTGGCGTCGTGGGTTTCGGGTTTCGAGTTAGTCAGTCGTCCGCTATCCGCCGATTGGAGCGGGGTGGGCGAATAGCGCGGGTCCGCTTCCATGCGCTTGATCAGCGCCTGAAAACGCGGCAACCCTCTCACGTCGCTCAAGGCAGGATTAAGCCGGAGGTCGGCCAGTGTGACTCTCGCAGGTGTTGCGAAGGCGCGCATCTCCAGGGCGGCCGTGATTTCTTCAGGCGAAAACAGTCGTGGCACCAGCCCGCCGGAAAGGCACGCGTCGAATATCCAATCGGCGCCGCCCGAGGTTTCGGTTGCGAGCTTCAATGCGGCCTGCGCGCCGACGCGATCACCGAGTGCAGCAAGCAGATACGCCTTCCAGAAGTTCAAATTCGAATGGTTGGGCGACTTGGTCAGCTTTTGTTCGACAAGGGCGAGCGCCGCTTTCCATTCGTTCCGCGCCGCCCTTGCCCGGCCGGCCAGCTCATGAGCATCGCCGGCGAAAACGCCTTTCGGTCCATCGAAGTTCCACGTAATCCAGTCACGCGGCACGACGTTGAGCACAGCGAGCGTCTGTTCTGGTTCCTGCCGCCACCGATAAACGCGAATTGCCGCATACAATGACCTGTCGCCGAGCAGCGCCGATGGTGGCAGCTTTTTCAATGTCGTCAGGGCGACGTCGAGATCGCCCATCCATTGCAGGGCGAGTGTAACCTTCAGCGAAACGTTGCCTGTATAAGCCCGAGCCGCCAGCGACTGATCGATTGCTTCGTTGCTGTCCGACCAGCGATAGCGAAAATGCAAGGCGTAACCCATGTCGTTGTAACCGCGGGCCGCCCCGCCGGGCAGTGCGGCGAGTTGCCGGTTGCATTCCAGTGCCTCGTCGAACTTGTCGATGTCACGAAGCAACATGCCGAGCGAGAGCAGCGTCTGCCAATCGCGTGGTCGTTCCCGCCGCAAGGTCCGCAAGGTTACTTCGGCCTCGCGCGCCGCCGGCATTCCCGCCACACCAACGAGGTAACAAGCCTGCGCCCGCCGCGCTTCGAATCCGTCCGGTGCCAGATGAAGGGCGCGAGCGGCCTTGGCGCGCGCGCTTTCCTGCCGCTCCGGAGAACCGTCCTGCGCGAAGATAACCCGATACGATTCGATTTCACTCCAGGCGGCCCAAGCCTCGGCTTCGGATGGATCGAGCGTTGTCGCCCGCTCGCACAGGACCGCGGCGGCGTCGAGATCGTTGGGCCCAAGCTCGAGCCCGTTTTGCAGCAGGACTTCGTAGGCCTGTCGCGCGACTCGCTGCGCTTCCGTCGCCAGCGCTGTCTGCCTCGTGGCACCCGTGGGGTGCGGCGCTTCCATGGCGGAAGGTGTCCGGATTTCCCACGGTCGCCAAATGCCCACCACCGCGAGTATCAGGCTTCCTGCGACAGCCAACCCGAGCATACGCCGGTGGGCCTTTGCCGGCACGCGACCTGCCGCTGTTGGTGTGACTACGGCTGGCAAGCCGGGCGGGTTTGGCGGTCTGAGCGCAAGCGACGGCCCTCGGATGGCGCCGTCCAACGTTCCATTCACCAGCACCCGCACGCGTTCACAAAATGCCGCTGGTGTCTCGCCGCCGCGCAACCGCACCCATTGCACCGCGAGAAACGAATCCGGCACGTCCGCGTCCGCATCGGGCGTGTCGTCAATACAGACCGGCAGGAGGAAAGCCTTCGATTTTCCGATCAGATCAGTGCGGCGGTCGGCGAGTTTCCATTCCAGCCGAAAATATCCTTCCGCCCTCGCCTCCGTGTTCGCCGAAACAATCGGCACGAACAGCGCGCACTCCTTGATCTGCCGGCGGATTTTCTGATCCCACGCGTCGCCGCCGCGCAGTTCGCTTTGATCGAACCAGACCTCGACGCCGGCGGCACGGAGCGCCTCGCAAATCCGCTTCGCCGCCTCCGCATCCTGCGAGGCGTAGGAGATGAACACGGCTGCGGGGACGACGCCGCTCACGGCGGCCCCCCCTTCGGCACGACGGGAGACGTTTGGGCAAATTCTCCGAGTTGCACCAATGCCGCTTCGAAGCGTGGGTCCCCCTGCAGAGACCGCCACACGGGCTGATAACGCAGCCGGTTGCGGAGGGCTGCGGCAATCTCCGGTTGCTTGTTGTGAACCAGGTTGTCCACCGCACGCTCCAGCGCGTCGAGCACCGCGGCGCGCTCTCCCACCTGCAGATGCAGCCCCGCCGTCTCGTCGTACTGGACCAGAAAATGCCGGCCCACGTCGAAGGCCGGCCTAGTTCTCCCGGCATACTCGCGCCACAACTCGAACGAGCGCCGGGCTTCGACCTGTTCCCCCAAGGCCGCAAGCAGCCAGGTCTGCCAATAGAGCAGCCCGCGCGCGTTGGGCGAGACGGTCAGGCGTTGTTGCACGTTCTGCAGGGCGAGGCGCCATTCGGTCTGCGCCGCCGTGGTGGATCCCGCCACCTGATGCGCCAGGCCGAGAAACAGATTCTTCGGCCCGATCATACCCAGTGGTCCGGGCGATTCGACGGGATAGGTCGAATAGTCGTCGCGGAGAAATCGCAGCACGGTGATCGCGCGAGCGGGCTGACCCAGCGCCAGGAAGATTTCACTCGCGAGAAGCACGTTGTCATCCTGGCGCCAAAACGCCGCCGGCGCGCCCTCGAGCAGATTCGCCGCCTCCTTCGACTGGCCGCAGACGAAATGAAGATACTGGATCTTCTGGGCGAGCGCGCCCGCGCTTTTCCGCACCGCGAGCGCTCGTTCGATGGACGCGAGCGCCTCCACCGGCCGACCCGCACTCCAGAGCATCCCGGTGGCGCCGACCGACGCACTGGCGTCGCCACCCGGCAGCGAGGCGGCGCGCTCCAGGAAGGAAAGCGCTTCGGCGAATTCGGGAGAGGTGGGCCTCTGCAGGCCGCGCACAGTGTAGGCGAGCACGCGTAACACGCGTTTGTCGTCCGGTCGTTGCGCCAGCAGTTCTCGCAGCATTTCTTCCGCCTGCCTCCGGGTTTCCTGCTGTTCGCGGTACATATTGGCGACAGCGAAACGGCCCTCGAATGAGTCGGGCCCCAGCGCACGCGCCTTTTCCGCGCGACTCAGGGCCTGGTCATAGGTTCGCATGCGAAAAAACTTGTACATCCCCCACGTCGCCTGCGCATAGGCCGCCGCCACGTCCGCATTGGCCGGTTCCAGTTTTAGCGCCTGGGCGCCAAGCTCCTCGGCCAGCGCCCACTCCTCCTGCGTGCCGTCCTGCTGCAGATCGTAGATGCTCCACAAGCGCGCGAGGAGTTTCTGCGCTGCTGACGGCGCCGGTGCCTCGTTGTCGGGCGCGGCCGGGCGCGGCGCCGTGCCGGTGGGGGACGAGACGGTCGGCGATTCGCTTCTTCGGCGAGAGAAGATCAAGACGACCACGACCACGAGCACCACAACGGCGAACGCGAGAGCGGCCACGAAGCGGGGTAGTTTCTGCCCGGATGCAGGACGTGCCCCACGGCGAGTCGTCGCCGGCCTTTGCGCCGCCGGACTCGGGTCGGCGTCCCCGGCGACCATTTCGCGGGGAGCAGTGGTGCTGCTGAGCAACGCACTCACCCGCGCACAAAACGCGGCCAACGTCTTCTCTTCGGTGCTTCCCTGAGCTGGGCGAAGCGACATCCACTGCACCGCGAGAAACGAATCCGGCACGTCCGCCTCGCTGTCGCGCGTGTCGTCAAGGCACACCGGCAGGAGAAACGCCTTCGATTTCCCGATCAGATCCGTGCGTCGGTCGGCGAGTTTCCATTCGAGGCGGAAGTAGCCCTCGGCCCGCGCCTGCGTGTTCGCGGAGATGATCGGCACGAACAGCGCGCACTCCTTGATCTGTTTTCGAATCTTCTGATCCCAAACATCGCCGCCGCGCAATTCGCTCTGATCGAACCAGACTTCGACGCCGGCGGCGCGGAGCGCGTCGCAGATGCGCCGGGCGACCTCGGCGTCCTGCGAGGCGTAGGAGAGGAAGACCGCTTTGTTTTCGGGCGCGCTCATGGATCGAGGCCGGTCTTTTTCAACAGCGCCTGGAACCGCGGATGGCTGCGCACCCGATCGTACGTGGGGCGCACCTTGAAGTACCAGCAGAACCAGTCCTGGTCCTCGTAACACTTTTCCAGGAAATCGAGCGCCCTCTCGTCTTCGCCCAGTCCAAGATGGAAATGGGCCTTCAATCCCGGTGAGAGATAGTCATTCCCGGTCCGCGCTTCCATGGACCGTAGGACCTCGTCGGCTTTCGTACGATCTCCGGACTTGGCATAGATGTAGGCCCGCAGACTTGAGTTGCCGGCTTGGGGATCGAGCGCGCTGCCTTGCTCCATCGCGGCGATTCCCGCCGGCGCATCACCCTGCAGAAGAGTGCACCACCCTATCAACGTGATCGCCCACGTGGAGCTGGGATCCAGTTCCAGCGTTAGAGCGAGTTGCTGCTTCGCTTCATCATAGCGGCGCGCATACTGCAGCCAGTACCCGAGGTCGTAGCTGAGCTGATGATCCAGAGGATCCAAGGCGATGCCCTTGCGCGCACTCGCGATCGCCGCGTCGAACCGCCCATGGCAGGCATGGGCCCAGGCGCGCTCATCATAGGCACGGGCCAGGTTCGGGTTCAGCTCGATCGCCCTCTCGATCGATTTGATTCCGGCCTGCCAATTGAAGGTGCAACAGAGCGCCTTGCCGAGCGAAACATGCGCCTCCGCCAGATTGGGATCGAGGGACAGGGCTTTTTCGGCGAACTCGCGCTGCTTCGCCCACATCTCGCGACCGCGGCGCGGGGAATTGGGTTTGGCATACGCATCGGCCCAGCCGCAATACGCCATGGCAAACTTCCGATCCAAATCGAGCGCGCGCTGGAAATAGCCCATCGCGGTTTCCCAGTCGGCGACTTTGGAGCGAGACGCGTGATAGCGTCCGAGCAGATAAAGTCGGTACGCCTCCGCGTTTTCCGTCGGCTTCTTCGCCAGCGCCTTCGCCTCGTCGCTGCCGAGCTGGAGTTGCAACGCTGACACGACGCTCTGCGCCACTTCGGTCTGGATCGCGAGGATGTCGGTCATCTCCTTGTCGTATTCCTCACCCCAGAGCCGAAACCCGTCCGCGACATTGATGAGCTGGGCGGTGATGCGGATCTTGTTGCCCGCACGCCGCACGGTCCCTTCCAGCACGCTTTTCACCTTCAACTTGTCGCCAACCTGTTTGAAAATGTCCTCGCCGGTCCGGCCCTTGAACGCGAAGCACGAGCTGCGGCCCGGCACGCGCAGGCCTTTGATTTTCGACAGCGCGTTGAGCAACTCCTCGGTGAGCCCGTCGCCGAGATACTCGTCGCTCTTCTGCGCGCCAAGGTTCACGAACGGGAGGACGGCGATGGATTTGGAGGGAGCGCCATCCACGGACTCGGAACTTGCACCTTGGGGATTTGGATTCCTCGCGCTCCGTGGAGCGGTATCCGGCGATGGCGCGGCAGCGGATGAAAAGCGCGGGGCCGCCGCGATTCGCTTGAGGATTTCCTGGCAGCGCGGATCCGCCCGGATTCCGTCAAGCAGCGGATCCAGCCGGAGGATGCTGGCCAGGTACCGCGGACCCGAGTCGATACTGCTGCTGAAAAAGTCCAGGACCTCAGCGCGGCGATCCAAAGCCGCGTAAATCTCCCAAGTAGAGCCGCTGGGTTTGCCGACCTCATTGCGGATTGCTGTTCGACCAGTCGCAGCTCTGCTTCGGCGGCCGCCCGTTCCCCCAGCAAGGCGAGCAATTGCGCCCGCCAGCCGCGCCACCGTTGATTGCTCGGTTGCGTGCCCAGCCGCGTCTCGACCTGGACGAGCGCCGTGCGCCATTCGAGTTGAGCTGCATCACTCCGTCCGGCGATGCGATACGCCATGCCGGTGAGATAGCGTTTGGGGCCGTCGTAGTAATTCGCCGCGATGTACTCCGACGCGCGTTCGAGCACGGCGAGGCAGCGTGCGGAATCGCGCGCCCACAGGAAAGCCTGGCCGGCCACTGCGGCGGAACGATCCTCCAGCAGGAAGTTCGCCGGCACGCGTTCGAGCGCAGCGCATGCGGCGGCGGGCTTGCCGTAAAAGAACAGCAGATTCCACACCTTCCGCTGATGCGCGTAGACGTAGTCGGGCCGCAAGCTGATGGCGCGATCGAGCGCGGCATCCCCTTCCGGCAAACGATCCAGCCAATAAAGACTCACGGCGCGGCTGTACTGCGCCATCGGATCGTCTTGGAGCACTGAAGCGCGCTCAAGGAACTCGACCGATTCCTCTCGTTTTTCTGCATCCCGCAACATCGCCCCCATGTTGCGCATGATGAATTTGTCGGTGGGCGCTTCGGTGACGAGCTCGCGAAGAATTCGCACGCTTTCACTGATGCCCGCAGGTCCTTGTCGACAAAAGGCGAAGGCAAGGGCCAGCCGCGCCATGCGTGATTTCGGGTCGAGCCGGATCGCGTGCTCGGCCTGCTGCCGTAGCGCATCTTGTCGGCCGGGTGTGCGGTCGTAACCGAAAGTAGTCAGGGCCGAGGAGCACAGGGAAGCCACGGCCCACGCTTCGGCATTTGTCGGTTCGAGATCCGTCGCCTCCTTTGCGAGCCGGTCGCCCAGCCGCAGATCGCGGTCCGTCGCGAAGTCCCATTGTTCATAAATCGCCTTGGCCTGCGCAATGAGCTGGCTGGCCTTGGTCACGGCCGGCGCTAATGTGCCGCCGGCTGGATTCGGTCGAACTGAGTCTCTTCGCCACGGCTGCCACCACGCGATGCCAAGGCCAATCGCGGCGACAACGCCTAGGCCTGCCACTTGATTGAGCCAGCGGCCGGGGCGCAGGGGAGCCGAATCTGGGCGGCCGGACGGCTCGACATGCACAGTCCAGTGCATCGGGTCGGGGCCAGCCAAGAGCGCCTTGAGGCGCTCGCAAAACCCGGCATGAACCTCACCCGCCGGCAAGCGGGACCACTGTACGTCTCGAAATTTCTCCGGCACGCTGGCCCCAGCATCCGTTGTCTCATCGATCACTACCGGCACGAAGAAAGCCTTCTCCTCCGCCATCAGTCGCGAGCGCTCCACCGCAAGCAGCCACTCCAATCGGAAATATCCCTCAAGCCGCGCCTGCGTGTTCGCCGAGATGATCGGCACGAACAGCGCGCACTCCTTGATCTGCCGGCGGATTTTCTGATCCCACGCATCGCCCCCCCGGAGTTCGCTTTGATCAAACCACACCTCGACGCCCGCGGTGCGCAATGCCTCGCAGAGGCGACGCGCCGCCTCGGCATCTTGCGAGGCGTAACTCAAGAAAGCCGCTTTGCCCACGTTGCTCATGGTTTCAGCGGCTTCACCGCATTCGCCCGTGCCTCCGCCTCGCGCATGAGTTGCTGGAATTTCGGATCTGCGCGCAGTGGATCCCACTTGGGTTCGAGTCGCAGCAGATGACCAAAACCGACGCCGCGCTCGTGCAAGCTTCGCAATTCGGCAACGGCTTCTTCGTTTCGACCAAATTTCGTCAAGACCTCCGCGGTGCTGATAAAGTAACTAAACGCCAGGGGCAGTGGCTCGGCCAAAGCCTTGGCGAGTGCCGCCCCGGCCTGCACCCGGTCGCCGTTTTCGATTTGGGCACCCGCCAGCGTGAGAGCTCCCAGCGGGTAATTTGGAAAATCGGTCACCAGCCTTTCCGCTTCGTTGACCGCCTGCGCGTAGCGCGCTTTTGCTTTAACGGCGTCCCCCCGTCGCGCGTGGTGACCGCCGATCTGCAGGAGCGACACGATATGTCCGTGGCGGGCACCACTCGTCTGCACATCCGTCTCCGCCAAGAGCAGAGCCCGCTCCCAGGCGCGTGATGCGGCCTCGTTGTCCCGCGCCATCTCGTGCAACTGCGCTACCGATCTATTGATCCACTCGTTGCGAAATGATTCCGGACACTCCAGCAACTGCGCCAAGGCGGTTTTCACGTCGCCGTCCCAAGCGACGCGGTTCGTCGCGCGAAACACAAAACTTGCACCCGATTGCCTCGCCTCCGGCCGCGACAACCACTCTTCCGCCTCGGCGAAATGCCCCGTGACCGTCGCGGCCGCGCCCATCAACCAAAGGGTGTGCGTGCTTCGCGGATCGAGTTCAACGGCCCGCTGGGCCAGCCTCCAGAACTGCGGCGTCCAGCGACCACGAAGATACTCCGTCCAAGCCCGAAGCAGCGCGACCTCAGCGTTGTTCGGGCGGAGTTTTTCGGCGGTATCAAGCGCGCGGGCTGCTCGCTCGTCATCCCCTTCCGCCTGGCATACCGCCGCCTGTGCGGTGTGAGCTTCGGGCAGGTTCGGCGCCAATTGCACGGCCCTTTCCGCCGCCTGGCGTGCCTTCGCCAGTGTCTCCGTGCTTCCATCGTAGCCGCCACCGAGAGTTAGAGCTGCCGCATCGGCGAGGTGCGCCCAAGCGAGCGCGAAATCAGGATCGAGCCGGACGACTGCCTCGTATTGGCGCACGGCCGCGAAGAGATCGGGTCCGGATCGGCCGGGCCTTAGGTGCAATTCCCGCGCGCGAAGATATGCGTCGTAAGCCGCCAGGTTTTTGGTGGGGGGCGTCGTAGCTGCCGACGCGGCGCCGGTTGCGACCGGCGCGGCGACGCCGAGCTTCAGGGCGACTTTCTGCGCGATTTCATCCTGCAGCGCGAAGATGTTGTTCATCTCACCCTCGAAGTTCTGCGACCAGGCGTGGTATCCGTCGGCGGCGTTCACGAGCTGGACCGTGATCCGCACTTTGTTGCCGTCACGCCGGACGCTGCCTTCGATGAGGTGCGCGGCGCGGAGCGTGCGGCCGATTTCATCGACCGGCACGTTGCGGCCTTTGAACGAGAATGACGACGTGCGCGCGGCCACGCGCAGCGCCGGATCGCGAGCGAGCGCGTTCAGGATCTCCTCCGTCAGCCCGTCGGAAAAATATTCACTGTCTTTGTTCGGGCTCATGTCGGCGAACGGCAGCACGGCGATGGATTTCGTGGATTTCGCTGACGCGAAATCCAAGGGCGGCTGCGCCGCGGGGGTCGGTGTGGCGCGGGCAACCTGCCCGCGAGGTGAATTCGCCGCCGTCGCCTCCGTGCCGGTGGGTATTCGGCCACGCCAAATCGCGAGACCGACCACGGCGGCTGCGGCCAGCGTTCCACCGACCCCCCACCCACGCCACCCACCGAATCCGCGTCTGCTCCGAGTCGTGGCGCGGCCCATCTGCCCGCGCGTCTCGTCGTTTGTCGCGGTCAGGTTGACCGCGCTACGATCGAGCAGCGCTCTCACGCGTTCACAGAACGCACCCAACGAATCGCCGGAGGCGAGCCGGTCCTGCCCGGCGAAGCCCGCAGGGCGAAGCCGGGTCCATTGCACCTCCCGAAATTCCCCCGGCACCTTCGCGTTCGCCTCGCTCGTGTCGTCGATGACCACGGGCAGCAGAAACGCCTTCTCCTCCGCCATCGCGTGCGTGCGCTGCGCGGCGAGTTTCCACTCGATCCTAAAATATCCTTCGAGCCGCGCCTGCGTGTTCGCCGAAATAATTGGCACGAACAGCGTGCACTCCTTGATCTGCTTTCGAATCGTCGCGTCCCACACGTCGCCGCCGCGCAGTTCGCTCTGGTCGAACCAGACCTCGACGCCGGCGGCTTGTAGTACTTTGCAAATGCGCTTTGCGGCTTCCGCGTCCTGCGACGCGTAGCTGAGAAAGACGGCTTTGCCGGAATCACGCATCACTCAGTACCGCTTGCTTGGATATCGCTTCAAACCCTTTCACCCCGGAGGCCACAGCGCGGTGCAGCCGCAACCGAACCTGAACCAAACCTCGTCACAGAGAGCACGAAGGACCAATCCGAGAGCACAGAGACCAACCACGCTTCGACGCCGGCATCGTGCAACGTTTCGCAAATCCTGCGCGCCGCCTCCGCGTCCTGGGAGGCGTGGGAGAGAAAGACCGCTTTGGGCACCTCAGGCATTGGTTTGGGAAGCTAGGTTTTTGCGCAGCAAAAACCTCAGAATAGCGGCGCGTTGTTCTTCGGATCGTTGAGCAGCGCCTCGAAGCGCGGGTCGCCGCGGAGGGGATGAAACTGCGGGTCTGTTTTCATCTCGTGCACGTTGAGCCCGCTGAACGGGAGCCGCAGCAGCCGCGCATATTCCGCAATCGCGCGGTCCTTGTCCCCAGTCCACGAATAGACGAAAGCGAGATTGACGGCCGCGCGCCGCCCTTCCACCGCCTGGTCGACTGATTCCGGAAGCAGCTCGACGGCTTTGCGCGCACAGCGCAGCGCTTCGTCCGCATCCCCTGACAAGGCTTCGATTGCGCCAAGATTCGACCAGACCTGGAAATTTTCCGGTTCCACTTCGAGCCGCTTGCGCAACGGCGCCGGGTCTGCCACTCGGGCTCGCGCCGCCAGCAGATTACCCTGCGCGGCGAGGACGACGGCTTGGGTCAGACCACGACTCTTGGTCGGCTCGAGGCGCAGGTACTCCGCGAGGTTGCCGCGCCGCACCGCCCACTGTTTACGTAATCCTGTGGCCTCGGTGGGCGCCAGCCCGGCGAAAAACGCTTCCACTTCCTTGGGTGAGCCCGTGGCTTGAAATTTCAGCAGCGTGACCTGATAGGCACGGCCGAGATCCTCGGGAAATTGCGCGGCCAGCCGGCGACGTTCGGCGAGGGCTTCCTCGTAGTGGCGACCGGCGGTCAGCAGCTGAGCGAGCTGTTCGCGGGCAAACGTCCACCCCGAATCCAATTCGAGACTGCGACGCATGAAGGCGACGGCCTCGGCCCATCGGCCGGTGCGACGATAGAGCGCGCCCAGGGCATAGATCGGACTCGCGTTATTCGGCTGCAATCGCATGCCCCGCTGATAGGCCTCCTCGGCCCGCGCGTAATCCCGGAAGGCGAAGTAATAATAGAGTCCGACATTATGGATGACGGTTGGCGAGTCGGGCGCCAGTCGCTGCGCCCTTTCGATCGCCTCGGTTGCCTGGGCAAGCCGTGCTTCCGTACGGTCGCGGCCGACCAAGCGGTCATAGGCCCGAAAACTGCCGAGATTCGCCCAAGCTTCGGCAAATTTCGGATCGAGCGTCACCACCGCTTGCAGCAGCGATTCACGCGCCTTGCGCGTTTCCAGCGTATCGGCTTGGGTACGGCCGATATCACCCGCTTTGAGGTAGAGGTCGTAAGCCGCCGGGTTCGTCGTCGGCGGGGTCTCGATCAGCGTTTTTTCCTGTGGGGAGAGCGCGGCCTTCAGAGCGGCGGCAATGGCCTGCGCAATCTCCGTTTGAATGGCGAAAACATCGTTGAGCTTCCGGTCGTAGGGTTGCGGTGACCACACGTGCGCATCGGTGCGCGCGTCGATGAGCTGGACACTGATCCGCACGCGATCGCCGGCGCGCCGCACGCTGCCCTCCACCACATAAGCCACGCCGAGGTCGCGCGCGATCTCGGGGATCTGGATCTTCTTCGTGGTGCCACGATAACCGAGGACTGAGGTGCGCGAGACGACTCGCAACTCCCTGATGTTTTGAAGATTCGTCAGCAGGTCCTCGTGGATGCCGTCGGCAAAGTACTCGTTTTCCTTGTCGGGGCTGAGATTGCCGAACGGGAGCACCGCGATGGATTTGTCGGATGGCAGCGCCGCGACCGAAGATTTCGCGTCGGCACGCGCTTTCGCCGGCGGGGCCGAGGGCGCCTCGGATCGGCGCGTCGTGAAGAACACCACGATGGCCGCAGCGGCGGCGCCGGTTAATGCAATCCAAGGCCACATCGGCGTGCGCGATTTTATGGTCGGCCGGGCGGAATCGGCCACGCTGGCGGCAGAACCAATCGTGTCCCGCGCCGCGTCCTGCCGCAGCAACGCGCGCATGTGCGCCATCAACGCGGCCGGCACTTCGCCGCGCGGGAGCCACGTCCATTGCACATTCAGAAACGATTTCGGCACGAGCGCATCGCGCTCCTTCGTGCCGTCGGCCACGACCGGCAGCACGAACGGCTCGCCCTCGGCGATGAGGTGCGAACGCTCGTCGGCGAGTTTCCACTCGAGTCGGAAGTAGCCTTCCTTCCGCGCCTGCGTGCGCGCGGAGATAATTGGCACGAACAGCGCGCAGTCGCGAATCTGCCGGCGGATGCTGGCATCCCACGCGTCGCCGCCACGGAGCGCGCTTTCGTCGAACCAAACGGCGATGCCTTCGGCGCGCAAGGCTTCCGCGATCGCGCGGGCGACGTCGGAATCTTCATGCGCGTAGGAGAGGAAGACGGCTTTGCTGGATTCGCTCATACTATCGCTTCAAACCACTTCACCCCGGAGGCCCCAGCGCGGTGCAGCCGCAACCGAACCTGAACCAAACCTCGTCACAGAGAGCACGAAGGACCAATCCGAGAGCACAGAGACCAACCACGCTTCGACGCCGGCATCGTGCAACGTTTCGCAAATCCTGCGCGCCGCCTCCGCGTCCTGGGAGGCGTGGGAGAGAAAGACCGCTTTGGGCACCTCAGGCATTGGTTTGGGAAGCTAGGTTTTTGCGCAGCAAAAACCTCAGAACAGCGGCGCGTTGTTCTTCGGATCGTTGAGCAGCGCCTCGAAGCGCGGGTCGTTGCGGAGGGGAGCAAAGCACGGATCGACTTTCATCACGTGCACGTTGAGTTCGGGATTGTCGTCGAACATGAGACTCCCCGCCTGGCACAATAACGCCGCGTAGGCCGTGATCGCGGCATCGCGTTCACCGGTCCAAGTCTGCACGAATGCGAGGCCGGCGCGTCTGCCCGCCGCGTAGATCCGATCGTGCGTTTCGGGCGTTAGCTCGACCGCACGGCGCGCCGACCGCAGTGCCTCATCTTTCTGCCCCAGCATTGCCAGGACACCGCCAAGTCGCATCCAAGCCCCATGATCGCCCGGGTCTCGTTTGATATCGGCGCGCAGGTTTGGTTCCAAACCGGCCAGTCCCGGCTCGCTCGCGGCAGGGAGGCTTGCGCTGCGGGTCGGACCGGCCGGTTTGCGCGGCGCTTCGAGGAGCCGCTTCACCTGCGCCACAAACTCTGCCGACGGCAGCGCGCCGGAGAGCCGCGTCCATTGCACGCGCATGAATTCCTCCGGCACGAGCGCATCCGCCTCCGTGGTTAGATCGATGACCACCGGCAGGACAAACGCGATGCCGGCCGCCATGTCGCCCGTGCGCTCCACCGCCAGCTTCCACTCGCGCCGGAAATAACCCTCGCCGCGCTCCTGCGTGTGCGCGGACACGACCGGCATGAACAGGGCGCACTCCTTGATCTGCTTTCGAATCTTCGCATCCCATGAGTCGCCGCCGCGGAGTTCGTTCTGATCGAACCACACCTCCATGCCAAAGGCCCGCAGCGCGTCCGCGATGCGGCGCGCGGCCTCGGCGTCTTCGCGGGCGTAGCTGAGAAAAACCGCGCCCGCCGTGGGACTCGGGCCGGAGGGAGTCACGGGGGTGGGGAACGCCAACAGCTGACAAATCGGGTGGGGAGTTTGCGAGGCGAAATCTCGGCCCAGCCGCATTACAGCAAACAAGCTGCACCCAGACGCGCCAGACGGTAAGACCAGGGAATCGAGGCCTGGGCTGACCCAACGAATCACTCATCAATGACGAAGAACGGCAGGCGCGAGCCCATCGACCCGCTTTCCATCGGCAGGCGCCCGATCCCGGCCGGCGGCTTCGCGATCGTGTGCGTCAACAGTTGACCGCGGCGTGGTCGAGTACGTTGGCTCGCGTGCTCCCAAAAAGCCGCCGAAGAAGAGGGTGCCGCGCGCGGACGGCGACACGACCTGAGAAGCTCGACGAGGGACGAGACACGGGGGAGAAATCGATTTTTACGACGTTGTCCGAGGCGTGGGATCACCGAGCTGCACAAGTCGGGCGCCGCACATATCACTTCGTCCGCGAAGCGCTGGAAGGACGTGCGCAGCGGATTCGATTTCGCGGCAGTCGTCTAAGCCAACTCCGCCGCCCAGGCCGGTACCGACCGCGCTTGCTTCGGCTCCGATTCGCTGTCTGCTTCGGGGCGGGTTCGGAGCGGAATAACCCTCCGGAGGTTACAGAGACGGTCGGGCCGCTGTCTCGCCATTTTAGAATGAAACACGTCCGCCAGGTGCTCGGCTTCTGCCGAGTCAACGGCGGCGCCGGTTTATTGCCCGATCCGCTCGCCCATGTCGGTTAATCGCCGAGAGTCCAATCTCACCCGCCGTTTTCTTTTCCGATGCCTGATCCCCTGCGCGTTCGGATTCCTCGTGTCTGCGTGCTTGGGCGCCGAGGGCCAAGCCATTCCGCGCCCGCTGGAAAGCTACCATCAAGTCGAGGGCGCCGGCGCCACCGCGGTTGTGCTGGATCGCGCGGGGGCCGAGCCGTTCAACGTTGTCGCTACGGCGATCTTTGTCCTCGCGATCGTTCATACCTTCCTCACCGCAAAGTTTCGCCACTGGGCGCATGAGGCGGAAGCGGCACATGCGTCGCGGCAAGCGGAACGCACCCCGGAGCCAAGCCATGACACGGACGCGGATGATGACGGACTGCCGGACGAAGTCAGCTTCAAGGGGCAAATGCTCCATTTTCTCGGCGAAGTGGAGGCAGTTTTCGGGATCTGGGCCCTGGCCTTGGTGGGCGCGATCATTTACTTTTTCAATTGGCACACCGTCCTGGATTACATCGGGCACAAGGTAAACTTCACCGAGCCGATGTTCGTAGTCGTGATCATGGCGATTGCGGGCACGCGCCCAATCTTGCGCTTCACCGAAACGTGCCTCCGCCGGATCGCGTCGCTCGGAGGAGCCACCACGGGCGCTTGGTGGATGGCCATCCTGATCGTGGCGCCAATCCTCGGCTCTTTCATCACCGAGCCCGCCGCCATGACGATCGGCGCGTTGTTGCTCGCGCGCCAGTTCTACTCGTTGAAGCCGTCCGCGCGCTTCGCCTACGCCACGCTTGGTCTGCTCTTCGTCAACGTCTCGGTCGGCGGCACGCTGACGCACTTTGCGGCGCCGCCGGTTCTCATGGTCGCGTCGCCGTGGCAATGGGACACGCGTTTCATGTTCATGCAGATTGGATGGAAGGCGGTTCTCGGTATCGGGCTTTCGACTACGCTCTACTATTTCGTTTTCAGGCGCGAGCTGGCCTCGCTGGACGAGCGTCGCCGCGCGGTGGTCGCAAATCCGGCCGAGCGCGCGGACCCGCCCATCCCGGCTTGGATCACGATCGTGCAATTGGGCTTTATGGCGTTCACGGTCTTCGTGGCTCATTATCCGCCGCTGTTCGTCGGGGCGTTTCTGTTCTTCCTGGCCTTCGCCCAAGCCACGGCCCACCACCAGGGAAAACTTGATCTGAAAGCGCCGCTGCTCGTCGGCTTCTTTCTCGCCGGCCTGGTCGTGCATGGCGGGTTGCAGGCGTGGTGGATTGAACCTGTGCTGAAGAGTCTTGGGGAATTCTCGCTTTTTGTCGGAGCGACGCTCCTGACGGCCTTCAATGATAACGCCGCGATTACTTATCTCGCGACGCTCGTGCCCGGGTTTACGCTCGGACTGAAATACGCCGTGGTCACCGGAGCCGTGACCGGCGGCGGATTGACCGTGATCGCCAACGCCCCGAATCCCGCCGGACAAAACATCCTTCAGCGATTTTTTCCTGAAGGGGTGTCGCCGCTCGGCCTCGCCTTGGGCGCCCTCATTCCAACGACAATTGTCGGCGCCTGCTTCATGCTCATTCGCTAAATTCGTCATGCCCGAGCTTGTCTCAAGGTGGTTCTGGGCGTTCTTCGCTGCGATGGCCTTCGCCAATGCGGCCATATTTATTGCGCGATCGCGACGCGATGTTGCAGCGCATCCGGAACGCAGCGCGAGCTACGACCGCCTTATCATCGGTTACGCGGTTGCCCTGAGTTGCCCCTGGCTTCTGGCCGGCGGGATTTTGCTGGCCGGCGAAGCGGATGGCTTCATCGACTTCGTGCGTCCGGCCAGCGCGCGCCCAGCCGTTCAGCTGTGGCACGGCCTGCTGGTGGCTATGTGGGGACTCCTCTTGTATTGGCTTTTCGCCCGCCGCGGTGCCGAGCAACTCGCCGCCCATCCGGCCCTGCTGAACCGGACGTGTTCCACCCCCGAGTCATTGAAACTGTGGCTGGTCCTCGCCATCGTGGGAGGCGTGATTGGGGAGATTGCGCTTTGGTCCGGTTTCGTGCCATTTCCACCCTCTTTCAACGCATACCGATGAACAATCCGTCCGCCCAACATTGGTCACCTGTCATGAAGGCTGCCTTGGCGATATTCGTTTGGTTCGGCATCACGCTGTGCGTCGTGTTGATCGTGTCTGCGGCCCGCCAGCTCAGCGCAGCCGGGCGGCTCGAAACGGCATTGCTATGGCAGATACTGGGAAGCGCCGGCTGGTCGGCATTCTTTGCCGGCTTGCGGAAGCATCCCGAGTGGATGCACGAACGATTCTAAGCTCGCTGAGCTGGAAATACAGACTTTCAGCTAAGCAGAGACTGCGAGGCCGGACGAAAGTCCCGCGGCAGGTCTTCGTACGAAACCAACTTCCTTCGTTCCAGTTACTGCTTGTTCTCTTCGGTCTCTATAGAGAGATGCGTCTCCAAGGTTTGCGCAGCAACTTGGAGTTCCTGTGCAGCCTCGACGAGCGATTTCATCAGCACCTCGACTCGCGCACGCGATGAAGGAGGCATGGCTACCGATCCTGATTTGTAGCGACCGAGCTCGAGTTGCTGATGCACGAATCGATAGTGCCACAGCGACTCGCGGATCTTCTCAAACGCTCGCTCCAGCCGCTCGAACTCGCTTTCGGGCGATGGGTTCATCGCGCTACTCGCGGCCGATGTTCCAACTTCCAGCCGAGGGTGTAGAGTAAATCGAGCACCACGGCCAGAACGAGACCGCACACCGTCCCCCCGACAAACAAGGCGGTCACGGCGGAACCAAACGCCGAGCCCCAATCGACATTTCCTACCAACGGGCCGGCACCATCGATGGAAATTGTCACGTTTCCTGGCGTGGCAGCGCCTGCTCCGCCTTTGTCCACGGCGAATCCAGTGAGAGCGAGGACATATCTTCCGATACGATACGTGCCATAATAGATCGGCGCGGCCGTGAACGGATTCGTGATGAACTGAAGTCCGCCGGTGACCATCAAATTGCAGCGGACAAAAAGCGCGACGAGAAGCGCGAGCGGAAGCTGCACGCCCATCACCGGCCAGAGGGAAAGGATCGTTCCGAAGTAGATCGCCGGTCGGAACGTGCTTCGGTTTGAATGACCACAAATAAGCCCGCCGACGCGCAAACGCCGCGAAACGTCCGATGAATGGATAACGGTGGAATACCGCACGCCGCGGTGCGTAACGCAGCATGCGCTTGGCCCGTCTCGTCTGGGCGTGCCGCTTCGCGCGCTCGGAGTCGGGATTCGACACGGACCTCACTCAGGCGGCGCGTCGGAGCCCGGGCGCCGGTTTCATCGCGACGGCCACGGTCGCATCAGCAGCGCCGGCATTCCCGCGAAGTTTTCGCTTCCGTTTCGGTTTCCGCTGGAGGGGCTTTGTTTCGATGACCGGCTCAGTCGGAACCGCCTCCCCCAAAGCCGCCCGCATGCGCGGACGGAGAATCTGCCGCATGCGGAACACACGAAGCTTCACCGCGGAAGGCGTGAGACCGGTGCGCGCGGCAATCGAGTGATACGTATGCCCCGCGATAACGAGCAGCATGATTTCGCGTTCGGGATCCGGAAGGCATTCGATCGCGTGATTTACGGCTTCCTGAATTTCGAAGTGCCCGTACTCGTTGCGATCACAGCTCAACGCCCCGTCGCTTGTTTCCTCGACCAATGTCACGCGACATTTGATCCGACGAATGGCGTCCACCACCTCGTTGCGTGCCATCCGAAACAGCCACGACTCGAAAACCTTGGGTTCGCGCAGAAACGGCAGACGTCGAATCATCCGAATCATGATGGTTTGCACGATGTCTTCGACCGCATTGCGGTGCCGGATCATCTTGTGGACGAATCCGGCGACGCGGACCTGATAGCGCCGCACCAGTTCGGATTGAGCCTCCCGATTGCCGCCCTGCGCGTCGTGCACGAGGCCGGCAATTTCGATATAGGGGATCTCGAGTTTGCCAGCGGATGGCGAGCGGGAGCGGTCCGCTCGCGAGCATGGCGCGGTAAGGCCCGAAGAGAGCGGGCTGGAGGGTGTGAAATGCATGCACAATCGAGCGATTCGGACCTTTTTGGCGCCGGCGCGGGAAAGCACCGCCAAATTAGCGATCAATCGCGCTGGTGTCTGTCACCGCGCGCGAAATCGGGGTGTCATGCCCGGCATGACAAAAACGCGAATTGGCCATGTGGAACGATCCGAGCGTTCGTTGCGTCATGTCTTACACGACGATTCAATTTGACTACTCGCGACAGACATCGGACCCAGCCGTCTGGTAAGATTCCCCAAGGTGGCCACCGGCACTGGCGGCTGCTCCAGCCTCCCAACTGCATCCTTTGACTGCCTCCCCGCAACGCGCCACCCGAGCTTCCAAGCTCGTGGTTGATCTGCTCACGCATCGCCCTTCCTGGAATCAATGGGTTTTGGTCGGCATTATCGCCGGCCTGGTGGCGGCGGTGGGCGTCATCGACTATGTCACCAGCGCGTTCATCTCGTTTCGCCCTTTCTATTATGTCCCCATCGCGCTGGCAGTTTCATGGTTTGGCTGGAAAGCCGGTTCACTGGCCTCTTTTGGCTCGGTCAGCGTCTGGATTATTGGCGACTATCACGCCGGTTCCCCTTGGATTCGCGGGCCAGGGTTCGTGGCGGTTTGGAACGCGTGCATCGCGCTCGTCACGTTTCATATCATGGTGTGGACCCTGCAGGTTCTGATTTCCCTGCATCGGGACATGGAACGTCGCGTGCAGGAGCGCACGCGGTCGCTGGAAGAAGCCGTCGCGCAGCAGGAACGGCTTCGTCGCGAAGTGGTGGAAGTTGCAGCTCGAGAACGCAACGCGGTCGGGCGAGAACTCCATGACGGTCTCTGCCAGCAACTCGCCGCCAATGCGTTTGCGGCCCAGGTGCACGCCGATCGCATATCGCGACTGCAACCCGGGGAGGCCGAAAATGCGCATGCCCTCGTCAAGATGACTCAGCAGGTGATCACGCAGTCACGCCAGGTCGCAAGCGGGCTCCTCTTGGCCGGCATTACTCCGCAGACGCTGACCTCGGAGCTGGGCGAATTCGCCACGGCCATTTCACGAGAAGGCAGCGTGCCCTGTCGATTTGAACACAGCGGTAAACCCCGGGTGCCCGACGCCGACGCGGCGGCACAGCTTTTCCGGATTGCCCAGGAAGCCGTTCGCAATGCGGTGAAGCACTCCCAAGCCACGGTCATCCATGTCGCCCTCGAGGGCGACGAGCAGCGCGTCCAGTTGACCGTGGTTGACGACGGCGTCGGCATCGCGCCCCCCGAGCGTCGCGACTTCGGCATGGGCCTCGAAATCATGGCGCACCGGGCGGGATCGATTGGCGCGTCGCTTTCCGTTGAGGCCTTGGCGAAAGGCGGAACGCGCGTCCTTTGTTGTTGGCAGGGGCGCGCCGCCTAAACCTCTCCATGCCGCGTTCGCGCATTCGCATCTTCGTCGTCGACGACCATCCGATGGTTCAGGAATGGCTCGGCGCCTATCTACGCACGCAACCGGATTTGGAGGTATGCGGTCATGCCGGCGAGTTGAAGGAAGCGCTCAGTGCCGTCCAGGCGGCACAGCCGGACGTAGCCATCGTCGATCTTTTTCTCAAAGGCGGCTCGGGCCTCGATCTGATCAAGGATCTCAAACTCCACTGTCCGCAGATCGACGTCATCGTGCTCTCGATGCACGAGGAAATCAGCTATGCGGAGCGGGCCTTGCGCGCGGGCGCTCGCGGCTACGTCACGAAACGCGAGTCCACCGGAAAAATCGTCGAGGCCATCCGCGAGGTTCGCGCCGGCCGGGTTTACGCCAGCGCGGAGATGATGGCCGGATTGACCGCCCGGATTGTCGGGCAATCGGAACCACGCGCGAACGATCCGCTCGAGACGCTCAGCGATCGCGAAATCGAGGTCTTCCGCCGGCTGGGGACCGGCCAGGGCACGCGTGACATCGCCACGGAGCTGGGGCTGAGCCTGCCGACCGTCCAGACCTATTGTTCGCGCATCAAGGAAAAGCTCGGCGTCACGACCGGGAATGAATTGATGCGCGAAGCGGTGCGCTGGGTGCAAACGCAGCAAGCCAAGTAGTCTCTGTGTCGTGCGAGGCATGACGCACGAATTAGATTTCGTAGGGCATACCTGCCGCGGGCGAAACTGGTAGCCTTGGCGGTGAGATTCGTCCCGGCGAGCGACCTAACACTCGGGGCGTTTCGGACAGCTGCGAACAGGGACCGGGCCGAACTCGCACGGCCCGGCTCCAACCTCTCCAACCTTCAACCGGCGTCCAGCCAGCCGACGTGCCTGCCCTCCTGACAAACCCTGCAATCGCACCGCGGAGCGCTCCGCCGCGGCCGAACGAATCTGCGGCTCTCGATCTTCCACCCAACATCTCCGCCACCGTCCTGACCAAGGATAGCGCCCCGCTGCTGGCGGAAGTGCTGGCGGCACTCGATTGGTGCGCCGAGGTTGTCGTGTTGGACACCGGCTCAACCGACGCCACCCTGAGCATCGCCGCCGAGTACCCCAACGTCAGTTTGCATCAATTGAAAGGCCCGTTTCCCGGGTTCGGGCTGGCGCACCAGAGCGCGGTGTCGCTGGCGAAACATGACTGGATCCTGTCCATCGACAGCGATGAAATCGTCTCCCCCGCGTTGCGCGATGAGATAGCGTCCCTGCGCTTCGACCCGCACGCGGTTTACGCGATTCCCTTCGAGAATTTCTTCAACGGGAAACGCATCACGACCTGCGGCTGGTCCCCCGATCGACACCACCGCTTGTTCAATCGGAGCATGACCAACTTCTGCGCGAGCGAAGTGCACGAGTGCGTTGGCACCCGGGGCCTGAAGCTCGTCCCACTGCGGCAGCCGATCCGTCACTACTCCTACCGGTCCCTCGACGATTTCCTGCGCAAAATGTCCGCCTATTCGCTGCTTTTCGCGGCGCAATATACCGGCCGGAAGCAGTCCAGCGTAACGAAGGCCGTGACCCGCAGCGCGTGGGCGTTTTTCAAGAGCTACATTCTCCAGGGCGGAATTATGCAAGGCGCGGAAGGCCTCGTAATCAGCACGTACAAGGCGCAGACCGTCTTTTGGAAATACATGATGCTGCACGAGGCGAACCGGCGGGCCACGGCGTGAATGCTTCCGAGTCACACGCCGACGCCGTTACCGAAACCGAGTCCGCTCGCGTGCCAGGAATCGCAACCGCTGTACGCATGACGCCAACGGCGGATTTTCGGCAGCGTTTCACCGCGATGCGGGGACTGCCGCCGGCGAGCTTTGAAAGCGCCTTGTTCTTTGAGTGTGCGCCCCTCCACGTGCTCCTCGTGATCTTATTCTATGACGCTTTCCAGCACATTGGGATCCTAAGCTTAGAATTCCACGTGGACAAGTTGTCGCG
>JADMIO010690284.1_pt1 | contig 47074 bp, 46 predicted proteins | sample 8958161 | NCBI WGS metagenome assembly JADMIO01 (sample SAMN16585339, study PRJNA669376) | soil metagenome | isolation source: Crop rotation soil | place: USA: Cullars Rotation, Alabama | collected 2011
CGCGACAACTTGTCCACGTGGAATTCTAAGCTTAGGATCCCAATGTGCTGGAAAGGAGTTGCGCCTGTCGACCCTGCCGACGGCATTCGGCGAAAAGCTGGTGATGCGCATCTTCGACCCCGAAGTCCTGGTGAGGGATTTCACCGAGCTCGGTTTTTCGAGCGAGGACCATGGCCGGTGGAAGGAAATGACCGAGAAGCCCAACGGGATCGTCCTTGTCACCGGTCCCACGGGTTCGGGCAAGACGACCACCCTTTACTCGACGCTGAAGACCCTTGCGACGCCCGAGGTGAACGTCTGCACGGTCGAAGACCCGATCGAGATGGTGGAGGGCACCTTCAACCAGATGCAGGTGCAGGCGAATATCGACCTGGGATTCGCCGATGGCCTGCGCGCGCTCATGCGGCAGGACCCGGACATCATCATGGTGGGAGAGGTGCGGGACCTGGAAACCGCGGAGATGGCGGTGCAGGCCGCGCTGACCGGTCACCTTGTGCTCTCCACGCTCCATACGAACGACGCTCCAACCGCCATGACGCGCCTGCTCGAGCTTGGCGTCGCGCCTTACCTGCTCGTTGCGACCATCAACGGCGTAATGGCCCAGCGCCTCGTGCGCATCCTGTGCCCCGCGTGCAAGGAAAAAGTCGACCTCAATCGCGTCGAAGACATCGCCGCCTGGGATGGCTTGGTTTCGCCCTGGAAGACCAACCGGCCGGCCGCGATCTACAGGCCGGTCGGGTGTCTCGAGTGCCGCATGACCGGCTTTTCGGGGCGGGTGGGAATCTACGAAGTCCTGACCTGCACGCCGGCGATCAAGGAACTCCTTTCCGAAAACGGCAACGAGGCCAAGATCCGCAGGCTGGCGCTCAAGGAAGGCATGCGCCCCTTGCGCCTGAGCGGTGCGCTCAAGGTGGCCGCCGGGATGACGACCATCGAGGAAGTGGCCAAGGTTGCGCCGCCTTCACGCGATACGCTGCGGGCAGGCGATCCCCACGGCCGATGAGCGCCCTGCAGCTCCTGATGCAGAGGGCGCGCCAGTTCGGCGTGCGGCGCTCCATCGCGGTCTACCTCGCGATCGTTGTCGGTCTCGTGCTGGCGAGCGAACTGGCCATCCAGCACATCATGGGACAGGGCACGGTCGATCCGGGCTTGCCGGTGCTGAATGCGCTTGCGATAGCAGCGCTCCTCGGCGTATTCGTGTTTTTCCTTTTCCAGGGAGCGGTCGAGGACCGCGAGCGGGCCAGCATAGCGCTTGGCAACAGCGAGGAGCGTTTTCGCAGCCTGACTTCCCTCTCCGCCGACTGGTTCTGGGAAACGGATGCCGACCACCGGCTGAGCTGGCTCGCCGGTGGGCAGTCGATGCTCAAGTTGTTCGGGTCGGGCCTCGCCTATGGCCAGAGGATCTGGGAAATCAAGGGCATCGTGGCGGGCGGCGAAGACCTGGCAGCGCACAAGGCCACGCTCGGCGAGCGCAAAGCGTTCCACGATCTCGAGCTGAGCCGCCCCGGAAAGGATGGCGAACATGAATACCACCTCATCTCCGGCGAACCGAGGACCGATCGTGAAGGCCGCTTTCTCGGGTATCGCGGCGTCGGCCGCGATGTCACCGAACAGAAACGAGCCGAAAAGGCGCTCAGGAGTGCGAAGGACAGGCTCGAGACGGCCCTGGATTCCGGAGCCTTGGCGATCTGGGACAGCAAAGTGATGACGGGGGAGCTTTTCCTCAGTGAAGGCTGGGCGCAAATGCTCGGCGACCCGGCGGGAACGCAAAAACGCGGGTTGGCGGGCATCCTCGAGCGGGTACATCCGAACGACCGGGAAGCGGCGCTGCAGGCCTCCCGTTGCGCGGTCAAAGGCGAAACCCAGTCCTTCGTTTCGGAAATCCGCCTGCAGACCGCGTCCGGCGACTGGAAATGGGTGGTGAGCTCCGGGCGGGTGATCGAACGCGATGCAGCGGGTCGAGCGGTACGCATGACCGGCACGGTCGTCGACATCGACAGGAGAAAGCGCGCCGAGCATGCCTTGCGCGATGCGGAAGCGCGTTACCGCACCCTGGTGGACCTGTCGCCGGATGCGGTCCTGTTGCACTCCGAGGGCCGGATCGAATATGCCAATCGCGCGGCAGCGGAAATGCTGGGCATGGCGGGCCCCGCGGCGCTGATCGGCCGTGAAGTCCTGCACATGGTGCATCCCGAGGATGCCCCCATGGTCCTCGAGCGCGCGAAGTACCTGCGGGCCGGACCAGGGAAGAGCGACTTCCGCGAACGCCGGATGGTGCGCCCGGACGGCAGCATCGTGACCCTGGAAGGCGCGAGCGTCTCGTATCTCGAGCATGGCCGGCTGGTCGTCCAGACTGTCTTGCGGGACATCTCCGAGCGGGTGCGCGCCCGCGAAGAACTCGCCGAACGCGAACAGCGATTTCGCGACGTTGTCGAGGCGGCCGGAGAATACGTGTGGGAAACCGACACCGACTTTCGCTTTACCTGGCTTTCGGAGCGGGTCGAGTCGGTGCTCGGTTACGCGCATGCCGACCTGCTTGGCCGCCGCCCGCAGGACTTCATGCCCCTTGCCGACCAGCGCGCCACCGGCGAGCGCCTCGCAAGCCAAAGCCGGGCGGGCGAGCCGTTTCGCGATCTCACGCATCGCTCGCTTACGAAATCGGGGCGCGTGATCTGGCAGACGCTGTCCGGCGTGCCGGTATTCGACGCCAACGGTGCGCTCAGGGGCTTCCGCGGGACAGGCGCCGATATCACCGCCAAAAAGCAGGCCGAGGAGCGCATCCAGTTCCTGGCGACGCGCGACGCGCTGACCGGGTTGCCCAACAGGTTGCTGCTTGCAGACCGGGCCGGGCAGGCGATCCTGAATGCCGGCCGCAACAAAGGACGCATCGCCGTGCTTTCGCTCAACCTCGACCGCTTCCAGCTCGTCAACGATTCGCTCGGGCATCGCGTTGGCGACGTACTCCTGCGCGCAGTGGCCGAGCGGCTCTCGAGCACCCTGCGCAAGGACGATACGCTTGCAAGGGTCGGGGTCGACGAATTCGTGTTGCTGTGGGATGGCACGCGCGAGATCGAGGATGTCGCGCTGGTTGCGCAAAAGGTGCTCAACTGCCTCGCCCCTCCGATCACGATCGACGGGCGGACGCTCAACGTTTCGGCCAGCATCGGCATCAGCGTTTATCCGCGCGACGGCCAGGAGTTCGTGGAGCTGATGAAGAACGCCGACGCTGCCCGCTATGCGGCGCGCGAAGTCGACGGCAACACTTACCGCTTCTTTTCCCAGGAGCTCAATTCCCGGGCGCTCGAACGGCTGGAAATGGAAAACGAGCTGCACCAGGCGATCGCGCGTGGCCAGCTGGCCCTTCTTTTCCAGCCTGTCCTTCGCACGGTGCCCGCCGGGAGAAGCGGCATAGGCACGACTGATATCGTCGGCGCGGAGGTGCTGCTCCACTGGCGGCATCCCAGGAAAGGGTTGCTCGCGCCCGAACAGTTCATGCCGGTTGCAGAGCAGACCGGATTGACCGGCACTTTCTCCTCCTGGCTGATCGAGCGGTCGTGCGAGCAAATTGCCGCATGGGACTCGGGCGCGCTGGCCGGCCTCCAGTTCGCGCTCAACATCCCGATCAGGGAATTCGCAAAGGGCCGCACCACTGCGGTCGCCCTCGAGAAGGCACTGGCCGCCAACCGGCTGGACGGCCGCCGGCTTTCGGTCGAGGTGGCCCAGTCGGCCTGGCCGCATGGCGCGACCGGCTACCTTTCGATGCTGAAGGCCGTAGCCAGCCTGGGCATTGCGCTGACCATCGACGATTTCGGCACCGGCCAGTTCGACCTGCCGGCACTGCGCGAGCTGCCAATCGCCAAGCTGAAGATCGATCCTAAATTCGTCGCGGATCTTGCGGTGCTCGAGGACGCGGCCATCGTGGTGCAGACGCTGGCAGCGATGGCAGGGGCGCTGGGGCTGTCCTTTTCGGCCGATGGAGTTCGCACATCGGCTCAACTCGAACGGCTGCGTGCAGCCGGATGCGAAGAATGGCAAGGCGCGCTTTTCAGCCCTCCCCTCGAGGCGGGCGACTTCGAATCCCTGCTTGCCTCTTCGGCCCGCGCTGCGTCGGCCTGAGGCGGGCTCCGGCGCCCGGCGATAACCTGCGGAGGTACAATGCCGCACTCCGAAGCGCACTGAAACCCATGCCCGACTTATACCGATGCTGAACGTCCTGGCGAATGTGCTGGTGGGCGCCGGATTGCTGGTCCTGCTAGCTGCCTTGCCGCCGACCCGCAAGCTCATAGCCGAATTGCCCGAAGGCCCGATGCGCTCGCAATGGCGCCTGCTCGGCGGGATGATCCTTTTCCTTGTGCTCGGTTACGCGGCTTACGTTGCCGTATTCTGGTCGGGTCACCAGGCGTTCGCCGACCTGCTGGTGCCGGTGGTCTTTGTCTGCGGTGCTGTCTTCGCCTGGCTCGCCTCCCGTCTTTCCCTTGCCACGGTAGTGAGCGTGCGCCGCATGTCCACCCTCGACCGCGCGAACGTCACGGATGCCCTCTCCGGACTGGACAGCCGCCATTACCTCGATCGCCGCATGCGGGAGGAAATGATGCGCGCCGAGCGGCATGGCCTGGCCGTATCAGTGATGCTGCTCGACATCGACGAGTTTGCGAGCGTGAACGCCACTTACGGGCACGCGGTCGGCGACCAGGTGCTCACCGAAATCGGCCGCATCCTGAGCGGCGGGGTGCGTGAGTCCGACGTGCTGGTGCGCTACGGCGGCGAGGAACTCGCGGTTGTCGCGACCCACACTGCGCCGGCGGCCGCGATGGCAGTCGCAGAGCGCCTGCGGCGGGATGTCGAGGTGGGAGCGCGCAAGGCGCTGCTGGAGGCGCAGGGGGCGCGGCGCGCAATCACGGTAAGCATCGGTGTCGCCGGGCGCGAGGCCGGCGTAAAGGCGGACGGCGACCTGTTCGAACTGGCGCAAGGCGCGCTCCGCAGGGCAAAGAGCGAAGGCCGTAACCGCGTAGTCCTTGCCTAGCCGGGCCGGCGTCGGTTAGGCTGGCTGGAACCATTTCGTCTGGGGAAGGCCATGCCGATCGTCGCGATTACCCGTGAAATGGGATCCCTTGGCAAGGACGTCGCGGCCGGCCTCGGCCAGAGCCTCAACCTGCCGATTTTCTATCACGAGGTGGTCGAGCCGCTCGCCGACCGGATGCGCGTGCGCAAAAGCCACGTCATCCGGCTGCTCGACGGGTCGGCGGGCATCATGGAACGGCTTACCGCCGACAGGACCAGCCTGGCGATCTATTCCGCCGACGAAATTTTCGGCCTGGCGCTGAAGGGCGAAGGCGCCATCGTGCGCGGATGGGGCGCCACCCATCTCCTGCGCGACGTGCCGCACGCCATCTGCGTGCGCGTTTGCGCGCCGCTGCCCTTGCGCAAGCGCCGCATGATGCAGCGCCTCAACACGCAGGACGATTCGGCCGTGAGCGTCGAGATCCACTGCAACGACGAGGCCCACACGGCCATCATGCGGCGCAATTTCGGCCTGCAGTGGACCGAGCCCGAGAACTACGACGTCGTGTTCAACACGGAGCGCGTCAGCGTGGACGAGTGCGTCGACGAGGTGACGCGGCTTGTGAAGGCCAATGCGTTCCGCGAGACCGAGCAATCCCGCCAGCTGCTCAAGGACCTTGCCCTTGCGGCGCGGGTGCGCGCGGCGCTCAGGGTCGCGCCGCTGACCCGCGAGGCGAAGATTGCAGTGACCGCAAAGGATGGCCAGGTCACGCTCGCAGGCGAACTCGGCACCGACATGCTGCTCGCGGTTGCCGAGGTGGTCGACTCGGTGCCGGGCGTCAAGGACTTCCAGTACCACTCGCGCCCGCAGCGACCAGAAGCGCGGCCGAACTGACCCTGCTGGTTACTTGGCCAGCACCTTCATGGCCTTTTCCAGGCCGCCGATCGTGGTCGGGTACATCCGCCCGCCCATCAGTTCCTTCATGACCTGGACCGACTGGCGGTAGCCCCAGATCTCCTCGGGTTCCGGGTTCAGCCACACGCACTTCTGGTAGACCTCGGTCACGCGCTTGACCCAGACCGCGCCCGCCTCCTCGTTGAAGTACTCGATCGACCCGCCGGGCTGCAGGATTTCGTAGGGGCTCATCGTCGCGTCCCCGACGAAGATCACCTTGTAGTCGTGTCCGTACTTGTGGAGGAGGTCCCAGGTGCGCGTGCGCTCCGAGTGGCGGCGGCGGTTGTCCTTCCACACGAAGTCGTACAGGCAGTTGTGGAAGTAGAAATACTCCAGGTGCTTGAATTCGGTCTTCGCCGCCGAGAACATCTCCTGGCAGAGCTTCACGTGGTCGTCCATCGAGCCGCCGATGTCGAGCAGCAGCAGCACCTTGACCGTGTTCCTGCGCTCGGGGCGCATGTGGATGTCGAGGTACGCCTTCTTCGCCGTGGAGTTGATCGTGTTCTCCATGTCGAACTCTTCGGGAGCCCCTTGCCTGGCGAACTTGCGCAGGCGGCGCAGCGCCACCTTGATGTTGCGCGTGCCGAGCTCGACCGAGTCGTCGAGGTTCTGGTACTCGCGCTGGTCCCACACCTTGACCGCGCTGCGATTGCGCGAGGTCTTCTGGCCGATGCGGATGCCTTCGGGGTTGAACCCGTAAGCGCCGAAAGGCGAGGTGCCGCCGGTGCCGATCCACTTGTTGCCGCCCTGGTGGCGCTCCTTTTGCTCCTCGAGGCGTTTCTTGAGCGTCTCCATGAGCTTTTCCCAGCCGCCGAGGGCTTCGATCATCTTCTTTTCCTCGTCGCTCAAGGTCAGCTCGGCCTGCTTGAGGAGCCACTCGAGCGGGATCTCGGCCTCGATGCCGGGGATCGCCTCGACCCCGTCCCAGAACTCCGAGAAGGCGCGGTCGAACTTGTCGAAGTTCGCCTCGTCCTTGACCAGCGCGATGCGCGACAGGTAGTAGAAATCCTCGACCGAGGAGCCGATCACACCCTTCTGCAGCGCCTCGAGCAGCGTCAGGAACTCCTTGATGGAGACTGGCAGCTTGTGGCTCTTCAGCTTGAGGAAGAAGTCGATCAGCACGGCAGGATCCGCTTAGTTGTTCTTGGCTCTCGTCATGAAGACCAGGCGCTCGAACAAATGCACGTCCTGCTCGTTCTTGAGCAGCGCGCCGTGCAGGGGAGGGATGATCGTCTTGCGGTCCTTCGAGCGCAGCGCCTCCGGCGGGATGTCCTCGGCCAGCAGCAGCTTGAGCCAGTCGAGCAGCTCGGAGGTGGAGGGCTTTTTCTTGAGCCCCGGCACTTCGCGGATCTCGAAGAAGACTTCGAGCGCTTCGCGCAGCAGGTTCTTCTTGAGCTTGGGGAAGTGCACGTCGACGATCTTCTCCATCGTTTCCTTCTCGGGAAAACGGATGTAGTGGAAAAAACACCGGCGCAGGAAAGCGTCGGGCAGCTCTTTCTCGTTGTTCGACGTGATGAACACGATCGGCCGTTGCCTCGCCTTGATGAGCTCGCGCGTCTCGTAGACGTAGAACTCCATGCGGTCGAGTTCGCGCAACAGGTCGTTGGGGAACTCGATGTCGGCCTTGTCCACCTCGTCGATCAGCAGGACGCAGGGCGTCTCCTGCGAAAAGGCCTGCCACAGCATGCCCTTCACGATGTAGTTGTGGATGTCGTGCACCCGCTCGTCGCCAAGCTGCGAATCGCGCAGGCGGCTCACTGCGTCGTACTCGTACAGTCCCTGCTGCGCCTTGGTCGTCGACTTGATATGCCACTCGAGCAGCGGCAGCCCGAGCGATTTCGCGACCTGGACGGCGAGCATCGTCTTGCCGGTGCCGGGCTCGCCCTTGATGAGCAGCGGGCGCTCGAGCGTGATCGCGGCGTTGACCGCAAGGGTGAGGTCTTCTGTTGAGACGTATTCTTCGGAGCCGGAGAAGCGCATTTTGGGGCGAGGTCCAGGGAGAAAACACGATTATAACGGTGGCGGCCCGGGGGTCGGCAGCGGGAGGTTTTCGGTCACCGGGCAGGGACTCGGCGCACATTGGAAATGTATCGGTTCCAGAACAAAACTGCCTCGAAAGCCAGGAGCCATGGGGGCCTGTCAAACGAATTCATCGAATTGTCCGATCCGGGCAAAGCCCCGAACCGGGGAAATGGCGCCGCCTTACAGGTGGTACCAGTGCAGCACCCGGTGCTCGATCGCGAGGAACCCGCGGTTCAACGCGTAGCCCAGCGCTGCCAGCACAAAGATTGCGGCGTACATGTCGCCCGAGCGCATGGCGTATTGCATGGTCATGATGTAGTAGCCGATGCCAGACGAGCCGGCGATCATCTCGGCGACCACGGTGACGATCAGCGCAAGGGCGAGGCTCACGCGCATGCCGGCGAGGATGTAGGGCATGCTCGCCGGCAGCACCACGCGCAGTGCGGTGCGCAACCTGCCCGCGCGAAAAGTGCGGGCGACGTCGACGGCCACATGGTCGACAGCGCGCACACCGGAAACCGTGTTGACGAGCACCGGGAAGAAAGCCGAGAACGCGACGATGAAAATCTTCATCGCGTCGTCCACGCCGAGCACCAGGATGAGCGGCGGGATGATTGCCGGGATCGGGATCGGCCGCAGCAATTCGACCGTCGGCTCGAGCGCAGCGTGGAACATGCGCATGCTGGCCATGAGCATCCCGATGACCAGCGCCGCGGCCACGCCGAGCGCGTAACCCGAGAGCATGCGATAGAGGCTCGATCCGAACACTTCGAAGAGTTCGCCCGAAGCGAACCCCGACCAGAGCGCCCGGACAATCTGCGTGACCGGCGGCCAGTTGGGGCTCGACACCCAGTAGAGGGCCGAGTATTGCCAGAGGACGAGCAGCAGCGCGACCAGCAGCGCGCCGCTTGCCCGTGTCCGGAACAGCCTCCCCACCACTTCAGCCGCCGTGCACCAGTTCGCCGCCGACCGACGTGGCCAGCACGTCCGCGTCGCGCAGCGCTTCGGGGTCGCACGCTACCGGGTCGACCGAGAGCGCTGTCCAATCTCCCAGCAAGCCCGGCCGCAATGTCCCGCGCTCATGCTCGCTGAAGGAAACGTACGCCGCGTCGCGCGTGTACATCGCCAAGGCCTCCTCGCCGCTGACTGCCTGCTCGCGCCCGAGCGGATCGGTCGAGCCCGCAATGTGCCGGGTGCGCGCCTGCCACAGGCCCAGGCGCGGCGCGAAAGGCGTGATCGGCGAGTCGGATCCGCCGCCGACTGTGACACCGCCATCGAGCCAGCCGCGCACCGGCGTCGCCTTCGACATGAGAATCGGCCCAAAGCGCTTCATCAACATCGGGGCGAACGAATACTGCATCGAAGGCTGCGTGGCGACAACGACGCCGAGCTTTGCCGCGCGCTGGATGTTGTCAGCGCTCGGCCAGAGGTAGGCGTGGATCAGGCAGAAGCGAAGGTCCCGCACGGGGATCTCCCGGTCGATCTCCTCGAACACCTCGAGCGCGATGTCGATGGCCTTGCCGCCGACTACATGCACGCCCATCGACCAGCCGCGCTGCGCGCAGAGTCGCGCGATGCGCCGGAAAGCCTCGGTCGGCGTGACCTGGATGCCGCAGTTGCAGCGCTCGTCGGGGAAAGGCTCGCGCATCAGCGCCGTGCCGAAAGTTGCGGCGCCATCGAGGTACATCTTGACACCGCCGAGCTTGAGGCGCGTATCGCCGAACCCGGTGCGCCCGGGGCTCGAGGCGATGCCCGCAAGCACCTCTTCGAGCGGGCGGCTCGAATCCGCGAGCGGCATGACCACCGAGCGCATGGTGAGTTCGCCTGCCGACCAGAGCGACTGGTAGATCCCGATCACTTCGGGCGGCAGGCCCGGATCCATGATCCCGGTAAGGCCGGCTGCGTGATAGACCTTCTGCACGTCGCGAAGCGCCTGGCGCTGGTCCGCTTCGGACGAGGGCGGCACGATCCGGCCGACGATCTCGAACGCGGGTGGCTCGAGCAGGATCCCGTTCGGCTCGCCTGAAGCGTCGTGCTCGATCCGGCCGCCGTCGGGATCCGGCGTCGTGCGCGTGATGCCCGCGCGCTCGAGCGCAAGCGTGTTCACCGCACCAGAGTGACCGCCGCGGGGCAGGTACACCGGCCTGTCCGCGCAGGCACTGTCGATCTCCTGGCGCGTCGGGTGGCGGTTTTCGGCGAGGTTGGCCACGTGCCATCCGGTTCCGCTCACGATCCATTCGGCATTCGGGTTGCGCGCCGCATAAGCGCGGATCCCGGCGAGGATCTCGGGGATGCTCCTGCACCCGGTGATGTCGACCTGGCGCTGCTGCATGCCGGTCCAGAACATGTGGTTGTGCGTATCCATGAGGCCGGGCACGATCGCGCCCCGATCGAAGCCGACTTCGCGCGCGCGCGGCGCCGCGGCGGCGCGCGCTTGCGCAACGCTGCCTACCGCGACGATGCGCCCGGCGCGAATGGCCATCGCTTCCGCGCGCGGGCGTTGCGGGTCCATCGTCAGGATGGTCCCGAGAACCAACTGATTCCCGCCCGGATCGCGGAGCTGGGTGGCCAGGGTCACTTCAGGCCCTGCGTCGCCGTTGGGTAGAACATGGCCTTCGCATCGAACGGCCCCTCGATCATCTTGTGCTTCCTCATCAGCTCGACCACCTTCTCCACACCGTTGAGGTCTACGGTTTTCTCAAAGAGCGGCAGGTTCAGGTCTTTCAGCAGCTCGGGCTTCATCCGCGTGTATCCCGAGATGATCTTGAGCCATTCCTCCGACCCCTTGTTCTGGTTGATCCAGTCCACGCCCTTGTTGTAACCGCGCACGAAGCGCTCGGCGACACCGGGGTTCGCTTTCATGTAGCTGCTGGTCATCGCATACATGCCCACGGGGACGCGCTTGTGCACGACGTTGTATGGCCAGCCGATTACCTGCGCGGCGCCGGAGCTGACCCCGCCGGACAGGAAAGGCTCGACGACGAAAGCCGCATCGACGCGGTCGCCGCGCAATGCGTCGGTCATCTGGGGGAAAGGCACCTCGAGATAGGTGACCTTGTCCGGGTCGCCACCGGTTGCCTGCACCCAAGCGCGCGCATAGAGCCAGATGATGTTGTTGCGAGTGTTCACGGCAATGCGCTTGCCCTCGAGGTCCTTGCCGGTCTTGAAGGCGCTGCCCGGCTTGGCCACCATCGCCGCCAGGTCGGGCGTGGTGTCGCCCGTGCCGCTGCCGGCGGCAATGACCTCGAAGCCCAGGCCCTGCTTGGCGCCGAGCACGATCGAGATGATGTTGCTGAAGGTGACTTGCACTTGTCCCGCAGCGAGCGCGGGCAGCCCGGCTGCGCCGCCGGCAGTCGGGGTCGTGTCCACCTCCAGGCCTTGCTCGGTAAAAAATCCCTTGGCGATGGATGCCTGCAGCGGCGCCGTGTCGATGATCGGGATGGTACTGACGCGCAGCTTGACGGGTTGCGCCTGCGCCGCCGGTATCGCAAGCGCCAGGGCAGCCCCGAGCGCCGCGAGGCGAAGGATTTTCCGGATCGAAAGCATCATGGTGGATCTCCGTTGGGTTGAAATTCGGGGATTTGGTTCAGTCGGGCCGGGCGAGCGCCCAGTGGATGACGCGATTCTCGAGGACCACGAACATCGCGTTCAGTGCATAGCCGAGGACCGCGAGGATCACGATCCAGGCGTACATGTCGCGCACGCGAAAGCTGCGCTGCATGTCGATGATCAGGTAGCCGAGGCCGCCGGTGCCGGCCAGCATTTCGGCGATGACCACGAGGATCAGGCCCAGGCCGAGCGCTACCCGCATGCCCGCAAGGATGAGCGGCAACGAGGCGGGAAGCACGATCTTGACGAGCAGCGCGAGCCTGCCGCACCGGAACGTGCGGCCGGTATCCACGAGCACCTGGTCCACGCCCCGCACGCCCTGCACGGCGTTGATGAGGACCGGGAAGAAGACGCCCAGGCCCACCACGGTGAGTTTCATCGCGTCACCGAGCCCGAGAAAAAGGATGAGCGGCGGCAGCAGGGCGGGCTTGGGCAGCGGCCGCAGCACCTCGACCAGCGGCTCGAGCAGGTTGTACAGCGCGCGGAAGCGGCCCATCAGCAGCCCGACGACGATGGCCGCCGCACTCGCCGCGAAGTACGCAGTGAACAGCAGGTAGAGGGTCGCGGCGAGGGGCGGGAACAGTTCGCCGCTCGCCACGATCGTCCAGACGCGTTGCGCAACCGCGGTGGGCGCGGGAATGAGGGCCGCGTTGACCAGGCCGCCGCGCACGGCACTCTCTACCGCGACGAGTGCGAACAGGACCACGCCCGCACCGAGGGCGCGCTCCGGCCAGCGCGAGGCCGCAGCGTCAGCCATTCGGTTTCTTGAGCAGCATCGCGAGCAGCTCATGGCGCAGCGCGAGGAACCGCGGGTCCTCGCGCGTAGCGAGATTGTCGCGGGGTCTTGGCAGGTCGGTGGCGATGCTGCGCACCACGCGCGCGGGACTCGCCGAGAGCACGACGACGCGATCGGCGAGGAACACCGCCTCGTCCACGTCGTGCGTGACGAGCACCGCCGTGAATCGCTGCTTGTCGCGCAGCTCCTGCACCAGCGCGTGCAGCTCGAGGCGCGTGAGCGCGTCGACCGAGCTGAAAGGCTCGTCCATGAGCAGCACGCCCGGCTCGGCGGCCAGCGCCCGCGCGATGGCCACGCGCTGCTGCATGCCGCCGGAGAGCTGCCATGGGTAGCGGTCCGCCGAATCCGCGAGACCCACCATCTCCAGGAACCGGCGGCTGTGCGCCCGCGCCGCCGCGCGTGTCATGCCCTGGCGGTGCTCAACGGCGAAGGCGACGTTGTCCACCACGGTGCGCCAGGGGAACAGCGACTTCGCGTATTGCTGGAACAGATACACCATGCTTGGCGGAGGTTCGGTGATGGTCACGCCATCCAGCCGGATCACGCCGCCGCTCGGCGCAATGAGCGCGGCGGCGATCTGCAGGAGCGTGGACTTGCCGCAGCCGGAAGGCCCGACCACCGCGAGGAACTCGCCTTCTTCCACGTCGAGCGTGATGTCGTCGATCGCGTGCGTCTCGGCGGCGCCGCCGACGCCGAACGACTTGCTGATGTTCTCCAGCCGCAGGTGAGTCGCCAAGAGCTATGCCGATCTTCGGGCGGGGACTGGGGACCGGGGCGCTTGCATGGCGTTTCTCTCTTTCCCTGAATAATGCGAGATCATTCGCAACTACTTTAGACTAAAACGGAGATCCCGATGAGCACCTGGACCGTCGGCCCGGTCAGCGTGACCCGCATCGAGGAGCAGCTTGGCTTTGGCAGTTTCCCGCCGGAGCAGTATTTCTCGGGCTTCGAGTGGGAAGTGCTCGACCGGAACCTCGGCTGGCTGGTGCCCAGCCACTATGTCCCGGCCGAAAACGCGCTGATCACCAGCGTGCATTCCTGGCTGATCCGCACGCCGCGGCACACAATCCTGCTCGACAGCTGCGCCGGCAACCACAAGGACCGCCCCTGGTGGCCGCGGTTCCATCAACTGGAAACACCGTTTCTCGAGCGATTGCGCGCCGCCGGGGCGCGTCCCGAGGACATCGACATCGTGCTCTGCACCCACCTGCACGCCGACCACATCGGCTGGAACACGGTGTTGCGCGACGGCCGCTGGGTGCCCACCTTCCCGAATGCGAGGTACCTCTTCTCTCGCATCGAAAACGACTTCTGGGATCCCCGCGCCAATCCCGCACTCGCCGAGGATCCGGCCCGCAAGATCGCCTACCGCGACAGCGTGTTGCCGGTGGTAGAGGCCGGCCAGGCCGATCTGGTGGAGGGCAGCCATGCGATCGATGACATGCTGCTCGTCGAACCGGCGCCAGGCCACACGCCGGGCCACGTGCTGCTCAAGCTGCGCGCCGGCGGCGCCGGCGGCGTGTTCTGCGGTGACGTGCTCCACCATCCGCTGCAGATCTATGCGCCGCACTGGAACAGCCAGTTCTGCCTGTTGGCGGAGGAGGCGCGCGCCACGCGTCGCCGGGTGCTCGAGCACTGTGCGGAGCACGGCTCGCTCCTCTTTCCAACGCATTTCGGCGCGCCTCACGTTGCTGCCATCGGGTCCGTTGCAGGCGGATTCACGGCGCGCTTCGTCGAGGGCAAGCCAGCGGGTCATGCAGCCGCACGTTGAGGCGGGAGCCGCGTTCGGATAGAATTTGCGCCTATAACAATAACGACTCACACCCGCATGCACTCTTCCGCGATGCCAACGACACTTTCGACAACTCTCGCCGCCTGCCTCCTGGTGCTTTCCCAGGGCGCGCTGGCACAGGCGACTGCGGGCAAAGCGTCCGCTGCCAATGCTCCGGCCGCTGCCGCCCCGGCCGCTCCCGCGGCTGCCAGCGGGCCTGTAACCGGCAATGCCGAGGCCGGCAAGAACAAGCTCGCGATGTGCATCGGCTGCCACGGCATCGAGGGCTACAGGACCGCTTACCCGGACGTCTATCACGTGCCAAGAATCTACGGCCAGCAGCCGGCCTACATCATCAAGGCGCTGCAGGCCTACAAGTCCGGGGAACGCAGCCATCCGAGCATGCGGGGCATTGCGCGAGGCCTGACCGATGCGGACATGGCCGACCTGGCCGCTTATTACGGGGGAGAGCACAAATGAGAGCCACCCTCGCAATCGCTGCTGCCGTAGCCTTGTCGACAACGACCATCGGTGCGCAGGCCAAGGGCAACGCCGAAGCAGGCAAGGCAAAGGCCGCGCAGGTCTGCGCCGCCTGCCACGGTCCGGATGGCAACAAGCCGACCGGCCCCGATTTCCCGTTGCTCGGCGGCCAGCACGTCGATTACCTGAAGAAAGCGCTCTCCGATTACAAGAGCGGCAAGCGCAACAACCCGATCATGAAAGGCTTTGCGGCCACGCTCTCGAACCAGGAGATGGACGACCTTGCCGCATGGTTTGCCAGCCAGCCTTCGCATCTGGTCTCGCACCGCTAACAGCGCGACAGCAGGAATAAAAGAGGCCCGCACCGCGGGCCTTTTTATTTGCCCACTTTATTTTCTGGCGCGCGCCGCGAGATTCGCGAGGTAGGCCGTCGCGTCCGGCGGCGCGTTGTCCTTCTGGGAGCGCCAGACCATCTCCGCAAGGCACTCGATTGCCTCGTGCAGGGCGTCGTGCCGATCGCCGGTCCGCGCGACGAGATCGGCGAAATGCCTGGCGACTCCAGTGGGCTGGTCGATTGAAAGCTGCTCCTCGAGCGCCATGTGCAGGCTCAGGTGCAGGAAGGGGTTCGTCTCGCCGAGTTCCGGGAAATACTCCTGCTCGCGATAGCGCTCGGGTTCGTCGAGCACCGCATGGTATTCGGGGTGCAGGAGCGCAACCTGCAGTGCGACCGTCTCGAGGCCGGCCAGCGGCTCGCCCGCGCGGTACTTGCGCCAGCTCTCGAAGAAGAATTGGCGGACTTCGTCGCGGCTCGGGTTGAACATGGCCGTGCCGGCGCCTCAGGCCTTTGTCTTGGGCCTGTACTCGCACAGGTCGCGGATGATGCACTCGGGGCAGCCGGGTTTGCGCGCAATGCAGACATAGCGGCCGTGCAGGATCAGCCAGTGATGCGCGTGCTGCTTGAACTCTTCCGGCGTGAACTTGATGAGGCGCTCCTCGACTTCGAGCGGGTCTTTGCCGGGTGCGATGCCGGTGCGGTTCGACACGCGGAAAATGTGCGTATCCACGGCGATGGTCGGCTGGCCGAACGCGACGTTCAGCACCACGTTCGCAGTCTTGCGTCCGACACCAGGCAAAGCTTCCAGCGCTTCCCTCGAAGCCGGCACCTTTCCGCCATGTTCGGCGAGCAGGATCTTCGACAGCGCAATGACGTTTTTCGCCTTCGTGCGGAACAGGCCGATCGTGCGGATGTATTCGGTCAGCTTCTCCTCGCCGAGCTTGACCATCGCGGCAGGCGTATTGGCGACCGGATACAGTCTGGCGGTCGCAAGGTTGACTCCCTTGTCCGTTGCCTGGGCAGAGAGCACGACCGCGACCAGCAGTTCATACGGCGAGGTGTGGGCCAGTTCGGTTTTCGGATGCGGATTCTGCGCCCGCAACCGGCTGAAGATTGCATGGCGCTTTTGCGCGTTCATGCGGTGTTACCATTTTTTCCGGCGCGGCGAGCCCGCACGCGTTCGATCGCAGCTGCGACCACAGCACGCCGTTCAGCCGGCGGCACCAGTGGCTGCAATGCCTGTGCGGCCAGCCTGGCCTTGCGGGCGCGTGCCCGTGCCCTGGCTGCGGCCGACTCCGCTTGTGTCCAATCCTGCGTGACAGGGACGAGATCGATGCAGTCGACCGGGCACGGTGCCACGCACAAGTCGCAGCCGATGCAATAGCGCTCGATGACGGTATGCATGAGCGAGCGGGCGCCAACGATGGCGTCCACGGGGCACGCGGCAATGCACAGCGTGCAGCCGATGCAGCGCGACTCGTCGATCACGGCCACCGTGCTGCGCTTCATCTCGGCGCAAGCGCTGCGGCGCATTCGGGCACGAGACACGGGCCGCGGTAGATGAGTCCCGTGTACACCTGGACGAGCGAAGCGCCGGCCGCGATTTTTTCGGCCGCGTCGGCGCCGGTCAGGATGCCGCCCGCGCCGATCAACGGAACTTCACCAGCCAATTCCTTTGCGAGCACTTTCAGCACGGCGGTTGCCCGGGCCTTGATCGGCGCACCCGACAGCCCGCCTTGTTCCGAGCCGTGGGGCAGGCCCTCCACGCCCTCGCGCGAGGTCGAGGTGTTGGTCGCGATCACGGCGTCGATGCGGTGGCTGCGGACCGCGTTGGCGATATCGGCGATATGGGCCGCATCCAGGTCGGGCGCAACCTTGAGCGCAAGCGGCACCCGCTTTCCATGCCGGTCCGCAAGGCGCTCACGGGTGAGCGCGATCCGGCCCAGCAACGCGTCGAGCTCCGATTTTTCCTGCAGGCCGCGCAGCCCCTTCGTGTTCGGTGAAGAGATATTGATGGTCACGTAGCTGGCGGCGGCATAGACGCGTTCGAGGCACAGCACGTAGTCGTCGGCCGCCTTCTCGAAAGGCGTGTCGAAATTCTTGCCGATATTGATGCCAAGGATGCCGCGCCAGCGGGTTTCCGCGACGTTGGCGAGGAAAGCCTCCACCCCGACATTGTTGAACCCGAACCGGTTGATGATCGCATTCGCCGACGGCAGCCGAAAAAGCCGCGGGCGCGGGTTGCCCGGCTGCGGCCTCGGCGTGACGGTGCCCACTTCGATGAACCCGAACCCGAGCGCGGCAAACGCATCGATGTGTTCGGCATTCTTGTCCAGGCCCGCCGCCAGCCCGACGGGGTTGGGAAAAGTCAGCCCCATCACCTGCCGTGGCTGCTCGGGAACGCGATTGCGAAGCAGCGCGCTGAACCGGTCCGCGCTCTTCAGCGTGAGTCGATGGGCAGTCTCGGGATCGAGCGAGAAAAGGAGGGGGCGCAGCAGGCTGTACAGCATCGCGCCATTTTACCGCCGCGGCCCCTGGCCCACAGAATGTATCGGTACCGATACACGCATTGCCACAGGAACGGCTCTGGCAGCCAATCGGGAAAAGAGAATTTGCGACTTTTGCGGAGATCCCCCGCGGACCGGCTAGCCGATGTCGCGTTCGTCCAGCCTGCGCCAGACGCCGCCGATGAACCCTTCGATCGGCAGGAACCTCGACTTGTAGGCCATCTTGGGACTCTCGCGGATCCAGTACCCGAGGTAGAGGTACGGCAGCCCGAGCGCCTTGCAGGTCTCGATCTGCGCAAGGATGTTGTAGGTGCCAAAGCTGGCGCCGCGCCGGTCCGGTTCGAAGAAGGTGTACACCGAGGACAAGCCGTCCGGCAGGAAGTCGACGATGGACACCATGACGAGCTGCCCCTGGTCGCGGAATTCGACCAGCCTGGTATCCACCCGGCTCTGCAGCAGGAAATGCGAGTACTGGTCGCGGCTGTCGTTGTCCATGCCGCCGCCGGAATGGCGCTTGGATTGGTAGCGCAGGTAAAGCGCGTAGTGCTCGAGGCGAAACTTGAGCGGTTGGGTCTGCGAGGTGAGTCCCGAGTGCAGTTTCCACGCGCGTTTTTGCGCCCTCGCGGGGATGTACTCCTCCACCGGGATCCGGACCGGAACGCACGCCCGGCAGCTGTCGCAATGCGGGCGATAGGTGAAGATGCCGCTGCGGCGAAAGCCGGCCTTGACCAGGTCGCCGTAAAGGTCGGTGTTGATGAGATGCGAGGGGGTCGCGACCTGGGAACGCGCCATCCGGTCCGGCAGGTAGCTGCACGGGTAGGGGGCGGTGACATAAAACTGCAGGACTGCGTGCGGCAGGTCGTTCAGTCTTGACATTGGGCCTCGTCCAGCCGCTTCGTCGTCGGGCCGGTCAAATGCCAGCGCCCGGGCGGCTCGTTGTAGTTTACCAACGCAGTGACCGTGCGCAAGAAGTCGCTGCGCTTTATTTCACGTGCGCCAAGCGATGCAAGGTGGCGCGTGTTCATCTGGCAGTCGATGATCGGAAAAGAGCGTGCCCGAAGCTCGGCGGCAAGCGTGGCAAGCGCGACTTTGGACGCATCCGTTTCGCGTGAAAACATCGACTCGCCGTAGAACATGCGGCCGATCGACATGCCGTACAGCCCGCCGGCGAGCGCACCGTCCAGCCATGTTTCAAAACTGTGCGCGTAACCCAGTTCATGCAGCCGCAGGTAAGCGGCCCGCATTTCCCGGCCGAGCCAGGTGCCGGGCTGCTCGCTGCGCGGACCGGCGCAGCCTTCGAGCACCGCTCCGAATGCCGTGTCGACGCGCACTTCGTAGCCGCGGTTGCGGATGCTCTTGGCAAGCGACCGCGAGATCTTCAGTTCATCCGTATGGAGCACCATGCGCGGATCGGGCGACCACCACAGGAGCGGTTCGCCCTCCGAAAACCATGGAAAGATCCCGTTCCGGTAAGCCGAGAGGAGCCGCTCGACCGAAAGGTCGCCGCCCGCGGCCAGCAAGCCGTTCGGGTGCTTCAGCGCCCGTTCGACGCTGGGAAAGGGAGTGTGCCGGTCCAGCCAGGGAATCACTGCGACCTAACAGCGGACTTGCTGGCGGCAATAGTTGTCGAGCTCATTGACCACCGTCGTGCCGGCCACCGCCTGGCGGGCACCGCTCCCATGTTCCAGCGAGAGCTTGAGCTCGTACTTGGCAAAGAACTGGTTGAACATCTCCCCGCCGAGCGTGCCGACCGCGGCGAGCTCGTCCGTTTTAGCGTCATGCTCGAGCAGGATCGCGGCCAACGGCTGCGGAGCGGGGCCGGCAACGACGCGCCCGCCTTCGGCCGGATCGTACTGGCTGTGCTCCGAGCAGCAGTGGATCACGTGCGCGTGCCTGTTGCGCGGGCTTGCGTCGGCCCGATAGCTGATGAAGCTGATCTGGCGCGTCGGGTAAGCGAGCTGGTGGGCGCAGATCGCGGAGTACGCAACGATGGAACGCGAAGGCCCGACCCCGCCGGTCCACTCGTAAGGCTTGTTTCCAACAGTCCTGAGGACCGCCCTGGTGACCGCGGGCTTGCCGAGATTCAGCAGGAAGCAGGGTGTCGAAGCGAACGGGTAGAGGAAGATCAGGTTCCTGTCGGCCGGGATGGCCGATGCTTTGAGAGGCTTGCCCTGCGGATCGACAAGCTTGGCACGAGCATACGAATGCGCAGCTGAATCCTGTGCGGCGAGGCTGGCCGGGACACCAGCCGCGGCGATGCCGGAAGCGCAAACCCGGATGAACTCGCGGCGTTCCATCCCGTCCGCCCTTACCAGACCCCTTCAAGGCGATCGGCCGATTCCTGGATGCCATGGAAGACATCGTAGGTCGATGGTTCCGGGACGGCGAATCTTTTCAACAACAGCGTCGCCCGCGAAGGGGCAAGCTCAGGCGCGTGTTCGACTGCGGCGAATGCTGCGCGCATTCGCCCGACAGTATCCGCATCGAGCGCCGCGGTGGCGATGAGCGGCGGCATCGGCGCTGCATCGGTCACGGCTATGACGCGGACATGGGACGCGAATTCGGGATCGTTATGCCGGATCAGGTCGTGGACATACGAGTCGAGCGGCCCAACGTCGATGCGTCCATCGATCAGCGCCTGGATGATGCCGCGGGCGTTGACCAGTTCTCCCACGACCTTGCGGTACAAGGGCGCGCCACCGGCTTTCCGGAATGGCAGCAGGTGCCGCCTGAACGCCACGCATCCGGACATCGAATCCTTGAGCGTGTAGCCCACTACATGGCCGAACGTGTCTTCGAATTTGCGGAACGGGGAATCCGAGCGGACCGCGACATCGGTGAAATAGATCGGCCTGCCGGCATAGCGGTCCGGCGACGGCACAGGCGCAGCAAGGAGGATGGGACGCGGATTGCGGTGGGAGTAGGGCAGCCCGCACATCATTGCGCAGCCCAGGTCGGATCGAACCCAGAGGTCGGCCAGCGTCGCAGGCGGGTCCTGGTCGACGAATTCCATGCTGACGTTCGCCCGGTCGAGGACCCAGCCGAGCACTTCGCGCCAGGCTGCCTTGGCCGCCGGCGCAACGGAATACATGCGCGCGTTGACGATCATGGATCAGTTGTCCAGCTTGACGCCGGACTTGCGGATCGCGTCGCCCCAGCGCACGTTCTCCTGCTTGAGGCGGGCGGTGAATTCTTCCGGCGTGCCGCCCACTGCATCTGCGCCGAGCGCCGCGAGCTTCTCGCGAACATCGGGCATCTGCAGCGCCTTGGTGGCATCGGCGGCGATCTTGTGAACGATTTCCGAAGGGGTTCCGGCCGGAGCAAACAAGGCGTACCACGCGGTGGCCTGGAAGCCCGGGAAACCCTGCTCGGCAATCGTCGGGATTTCCGGGGCGGCCGGGTGGCGCTGCAGGCTTGCGACGCCGATGGCTTTGAGCTTGCCTTGCTTGACCAACTGGAGGGCGGAAGACATCTGGCTGAAGAACATTGTGACCTGTCCGCCCATGACGTCGTTCACCGCGGGACCCGTGCCTTTGTACGCGACGTGGATCATGTCGATGCCGGTAGCGCCCTTCAGCATTTCACCGGCGATATGCGGCGAGCTGCCAAGGCCGGGCGAGGCAAAGCTCAGCTTGCCCGGGTTGGCCTTGGAGAGCGCGATCAGGTCGCTTACGTTGTTGGCCGGCACGGACGGCCCGACCACAAGAACGTTTTGCACGGTTCCGAGCATGGTGACCGGTACGAAATCCTTAGCGATGTCATACGGCAGCTTCGACTTGAGGTTCGGCAGCAGCACCGCATTGCCGACCGGCACCGTGATGATGTTGTAGCCGTCGGGGGCCTGCTTGGCCGCGAACTCCATTCCGATGAGGCCGTCCGCACCCGGTTTGGCTTCGACGATGACCGGCTGGCCCCACATGGTCTGCAGCTTGTCGGCAACGGCCCGCGAAAGCAGGTCCGAAGGCCCGCCGGCCGCGAACGCGTTGATGATGCGCACCGGCTTCGACGGCCACGCCTGGGCGAGCGCCGACTGGGAGGCGAGGGAGCACACGGCAAACAAAAGGGCAGCCAACAGGTTCATTCAGTTCTCTCCAGGAAATGGGCTAACGCATGCAAACAACATACCAGAACCCCTTCTGCAACATGAGGTGGGCACTTTCCGATTACCGATAGCGCAGGCGCTGCCCGATTCCAAGGCGCTTGGCCTTTTCCAGCATCGCAGCCCCCAGCGCAATATCGGACAACGGCAGGCCACGGTGCCAGAAGAGGATGGTTTCCTTGTCGCTATCGCGCCCGCTCTTCAGGCCGGCCACGACCTGTCCGAGTTCGGCATGCAGCGTTTTTTCGGACAGTTTGCCGGCGTTGACGTGCTCGCGCAGCGCCCCGAATGGGCCGGACCGGGCCTGGCCCCAGTCGTCCATGACCATCTTGTCCATGATGTCGGTCAGCGAAAGCTCGATGGCGCTCATCGTCCCGTAGGGCATCACCAGCGCACCCTTCTTGATCCAGGCAGTTTTCAGCAGCGGCGTAGGTTTGGTCAGGCGCGAAGCTTCGACGACGATGTCGGCGTTCCTCACGCAGGACTCCCAGTCACTGGTCACCGTAACGCTTCGGCCGAGGTCCTTTTCGAGTTGCGCGCCAAACGCATTGCGGCTTTCCGGCCGCCGCGAATGCACCCGGATTTCTTTCAGGTCGAACAGGTGATTCAGCAGGCGCACATTCCAGTACGCGGTGCCGCGAGCGCCTACATGGCCAAGAATCCTGCTCGATTTCCGTGCGAGGTACTTGGCGCCGAGCGCAGTCACGGCGCCGGTGCGCATGTCGGTGATCACCGAAGCGTCGATCATGGCGATCGGCGAGCCGTTCTTCGGGTCGGCGAGATACAGCATCGCGAGTTCCGACGGCAAGCCGATCTTGTAGTTCTCGTAGAAGTCGCCGACCACCTTGACGCCAGCCATGCCGATGGGAGCTATGTAACCGCGCAGGACATTGAAATGGCCGGGATAGGTTTTGTCGGGCACGAGATGCATGCGCGGCTCGATCACCGTCCTGCCCAGGCCTTGCGCGCGCAAACCTTCTTCCACGGCGTCGAGGATTTCCTGGTCGCTCATCGCCAGCACTTCGATGTCGGGCGCGTTCAGGTAGTGCAGGTAGATCGGACTCATTTTGTTCCCGGCCGGTTTCGCTGGATACAACGCTTTTGGGTGGCGGCCAAGTTAGCATTCCGGCCTACGCCCGTCCACGCCTGGAGCGAACATGCAGAACAGAACCATCACGGTGCGCCTCTTGAACCGCGCGCAGGTCGAGGCGCTGAGTCCGGCACCCGACGACCTCATCGATGTCGTCGCCTCGGGTCTCGCGGCGCATGGCCGCAAGCAAGTCGTCATGCCGCCGAAAGGCCACCTGCAGCTGGACCACGTGATGAACGGCCACTTCAACATCCTTTCCGCCTGGGTCGGCCCGATCAAGCGCGCGGGAATCAAGGTGATCGGCGATTACGTGGAGAACTGGCGCCAGGGCCTGCCCTCGGAAGTCGGCATGCTCACGCTGTATGACCCGGCCATCGGCGTGCCGGTCTGCATCATGGATGCGACGTCGCTCACGTGGCAACGGACCGGCGCCGTGACTTGCGCCGGCGCGATGCATCTCGCCCCGAGGGATTCCACGATCGTCGCCCACATCGGCGCGCGCGGCACGGCGTTCTCGAACATCCAGTTGCTTGCGCGCAAGTTCAAGCTGCGCGAGATTCGAATCAACAGCGCGCGTCCGGAATCGCGCGAGCGCCTGGTGGCCCGCGTGGAGGAGGAACTCGGCATCCGTGCCAAGGCCTATGCGAGCGCAGCCGAGGCGGTCGACGGCGCCGACATCGTCATCGAGGCGACGCGGCTCGAAAAGCCGGAGGTGCTGATCCCGAACTATGCGGTCAAGCGCGGTGCGCTCGTCGTCACCTACGGCTGGAAGATGGCGCTCGATCCGGCGGTCGTTACAGGCGCTTCCAAAATCGTTGTCGACGACTGGGCGCAGTGCAAGGTCGGCGGCGCGTTGCACCCCCTGATCGAGAGCGGCAAGCTCACCGACGGCATGATCCATGCCGAGATCGGCCAGATCGTCGCGGGATTGAAACCGGGGCGCGAGGAAAGGGACGGCACCATCGTCTTCTGGCATCGCGGCTTCGCGGTCAGCGACGTCGTGCTGGGCAACTGGATTTACGAGCGGGCTGAAAAGGAAAATGTCGGGCTGCTGTTCCCGCTGCTGGAAGCGGGGGAGGAGTAGAAAGTCTAACTTCGTATTTCGTAGAACCGCGCTGGCGCTTGATCAGACGCAAATTGTCATGCCGTAAATGGCAATCACGCCTTGAGCGTTGGAGGCGCGCCGCCGGGGCCGACGTCTTCGCCCCAGCGCTTGACCATTCCCGTGTCGAGGCCGAACAGGTCGAGTGCCCGTCCCACCGAATGGTTCACGATGTCGTCGATCGTCTTGGGCCTGGTATAGAAAGCCGGCACCGGGGGCATGACGATCGCGCCCATTTCGGTGACCGCGGTCATGCTGCGAAGGTGCCCGAGGTGGTTAGGCGTTTCGCGCACCATCAGGACGAGCCGGCGCCGCTCTTTCAGGACGACATCGGCGGCGCGCGACAGGAGGCTCCCCGTCACGCCCGCCGCGATCTCTGAAAGGCTGCGGATGGAGCAGGGCGCAACCAGCATGCCGAGGGTCTTGAACGAGCCGCTCGAGATGGCCGCGCCGATGTCGTCGTTTCGATACACGACGCTGGCCAGTGCCTCGACATCGCGCACCTTGAGTTCCGTTTCATAAGCCAGCGTAACCTGCGCCGAACGGCTCATCACGAGGTGTGTTTCGACATCCAGCTTTTTGAGCAATTCCAGCGCGCGGATGGCGTAGATCGTCCCGGACGCGCCGCTGACGCCGATGATCAGGCGCGGCGTAGCCATGCTAGCCGCGCACCTTGCGGATCAGCGCCTTGGCGCGCTCGACCGCGTCGGCCGGCAATGTATGGCGCTGCGAAAAGTCCGGCCGCGGCTTGGTCGCGTCAATGATCATTTTCGCCGTCTTGCCATTGTCGTTGGATGGGTCGAGGATGGCGCCGAAGGCATTGCGGATCACGTCGATGTCGTCGTCCGCCTGCATGCGCGTGGCCATGGCCCAGAAGACGTCCTGGTCGTCGAACACGTCCACGTCGTCGTCGACGACGATCACAAGCTTGAGCGAAATGTCTTCGGCGAACGCAATCATCGCGGCATTCTTTTGCTGCCCGGCCACGGGATTTCGCATGGCGATGACTGCGTGGAAGCGGCACGTACCCGACTTCGGGTAGGAAACCTTGGTGACGTTGGAGAAGGTCGAGCGAAGGCCTTTCAGGAGCCGCGCTTCCTGCGGCACCGCCAGCATGCTGCAATGCTCGTCCGACATGCCGCCGACCACATCCTGGTAGATCGCATTCTTGCGGTGCGTGATCGCGGTGATCTCGATCACGTTCTCCGTCGAGCGCTCGGAGTGGTAGCCGGTGAATTCGGCGAACGGTCCCTCGGGCTCGCGCACGCCGGGCAGGATATGGCCCTCGAGCACGATCTCGCCTTCGGCCGGTACTTCCAGCGGCACGGTCACGCATCGCGAAATATCGAGCGGGCGACCCGCCAGGCCTCCTGCAACAGAGTATTCATCCACGCTCATGGAACCTTTCCACAAGCCCGCGAACGTCATGAGCGGATGGCCGCCGATGACCACGGCGATCGGGATTTCCTTCTTGAGCGCTTCGGCGCGGCGCACATAGTCCCACAGGTGGCGGCGGCTGTGCAGGCTCGTGCCCAGCCGTGTTTTTCCCTTGACCTGCATGCGATGGTGGCTCGCGTTGCGCACGCCGGTTTCCGGATCCTTGGCGATGATGATGCCGTTGGTGATATAGCGTCCGCCGTCGCGCTCGAAATGCTTCTTGATGGGGATGCGCCCGAGATCGACGTCGGCGCCTTTGTAGACGACTTCCTGCACCGGTCCCTTGTCATGCAGCTTCGGTTCCAGCGAGCGGTCCCCGCGCAGGGCCCATTCCTCGATCAGGCGTTCTTCCGGGACACCGAGGGCCATCGCGTAGCGCCCGCGCGTCGCGAACACGTTGGTGACGACCGGAAAGGCCGAGTCCGCCACGTTGTCGAACCAGAGCACCGGCGCCTGCCATGCGCGGCCGCGCTCGAGTTCCAGCGCGATCGCGGTCGCATCGAAGTCGAGGCCGATGCGGTCCTTGAAGCGCAGGATGTCTTTCGCGTTGTTGCGCTCGACCTGGTCGAGAAACGCGCGCAGGTTCAGTGAATCGGTGGTCACGGGCATTGCCGCTCTCGTACGCTTGGGGACCCGAAGTCTAGCAAGGCCGGGCAGGGCGCACTAGGCGAGCGCATGCTTTGTTTCGACTCGCGATTCGCACTATATTGCGGCCTGCCGGGATGGCACCGGCCCACGAATCTAACAATCAACCTCTGGGAGGAGGACCAGCATGGAGTCCCTTAAAACCGGCTCGGACGCACTGTTCGTGCTGCTCGGTGCCATCATGGTTCTTGCAATGCACGCCGGGTTCGCTTTCCTCGAGCTCGGCACCGTGCGCTCGAAGAACCAGGTCAACGCACTGGTCAAGATCCTCACCGATTTCGCCGTTTCCACGGTCGCCTATTTTTGTGTCGGTTATGGCATCGCCTACGGCGTGAGCTTCTTTGTAGGCGCCGAAGAACTCGCACAGCGAAACGGCTACGACCTCGTGAAATTCTTTTTCCTCCTCACGTTCGCGGCTGCGATCCCGGCCATTGTGTCGGGCGGCATCGCCGAGCGCGCGCGGTTTTATCCGCAGCTCGCGGCGTCGATGCTGCTGGTTGCGTTCGTTTATCCGTTTTTCGAAGGGATCGCCTGGAACCAGCACTTCGGCGTGCAGGCCTGGCTGAAGGAAGCCTATGGCGCCGAATTCCACGATTTCGCCGGTTCGATCGTTGTCCACTCGGTAGGCGGCTGGGTTGGGCTGGTTGCGGTACTCCTGCTGGGCGCGAGACGCGGCCGGTACACCAAGGAAGGCAACATCGCGGCGCATCCGCCCTCGTCGATCCCTTTCCTTGCGCTCGGCGCATGGATCCTGTCCGTAGGCTGGTTCGGGTTCAACGTGATGTCGGCGCAGGAGATCGGCAAGCTCTCGGGTCTCGTGGCGGTCAATTCGCTCATGGCCATGGTCGGCGGGACGATCGCCGCAATGATTGCGGGGCGCAACGACCCGGGTTTCGTCCACAACGGCCCGCTCGCGGGACTGGTCGCTGTTTGCGCCGGGTCGGATGTCATGCATCCGGCCGGTTCTTTCGTCGTCGGGGCGGTGGCCGGAGGACTCTTCGTCTACATGTTCACGCTTACCCAGAATCGCTGGAAGATCGACGACGTGCTGGGCGTGTGGCCGCTGCATGGCCTGTGCGGGGCCTGGGGCGGGATCGCATGCGGAATCTTTGGTTCAAAAGCGCTCGCGGGCATCGGGGGCGTAGCGTTCATGCCGCAACTCATTGGCACGTTGCTCGGCATCGCGGTCGCCGTGGCCGGGGCGCTGCTCGTCTACGGCGGGCTCAAGGCCGCCGTCGGCCTGAGGATGGGCGACGAGGAGGAGTTCAACGGCGCCGACCTTTCGATTCACCGGATCTCGGCCGAGCCCGAGCGCCGCTAGGTTTTTCTCTTCAGGTCGGGGCGGGCGGCACGATGTCGCCCGCATGAAAACCGAAACTGCCGCGTTTGCGGTCTTCGAACCAGTGCTTGAGCGTCAAGCCGACGGTCCGGAAGGCTATCTCCTTCCATGGAATCGCCGACTCTTCGAACAGGGCGACTTCGAGGCTTTCTTCGCCGGGTGCGAAGGTAAGGTCGACCAGCTTCGCGCAAAAAAATACATGGACCTGGTTGACGCGGGGCACTGACAGCATCGTGAAAGGCGCGCCGAGTTCGACGCGCGCGCCAGCCTCCTCGAGCGTTTCGCGCAAAGCTCCTTCGCCGGCGGTCTCGTCGTTCTCCATGAAACCCGCTGGCAGCGTCCAGTAGCCGTAGCGCGGTTCGATCGCGCGCCTGCAGAGCAGGATGCGGTCTTCCCACACCGGCACGCAGCCGACCACGAGCTTGGGATTCTGGTAGTGGATCTCGCCGCAGTTGTCGCACAGGTAGCGAGGCTTGGAGTCACCGGGCGGCACTCGATGGGCAACCGGCGCGGCGCAGTTGGAGCAGAACTTGAGGATCGGACTTGGCATGAGCGCGATCATACCTGCGAGCCTGCGGTCGCCATTCGAACTGAACGCAGGACCGAGTGCGCATGGGGGCAGTGTTATCATCCGCCGGGTTCAAAAGAGGAGGCACCGCATGAGTGCCGAAGCAGTCCAGGCGAGTGGTGCGAAGCAGGCCTCTCCCGGGCAGATCGGGGAGTGGTTCTGGCGTTTTCTCGCCATAGTCATGCTCGTGGTCGTCGGCTGGGTCGTGTGGATTGCGATCCAGATCAGTCCGCCGGAGATGGTCCTGCCCGCGGCCTATGAAGCGGCCGCGCAAGGACGCGCCTCGCGCAGTTCGGGCGGAGCAATCGGGGCGGCTGGGGCCGCTGCGCCAGCCCAGCCGGCCGCGGACCCGATCCCGGCTCCGAGCGCGCCGGCTGCCGTTGTCGCCGAACCGGCGAAACCGGTTGAGCCGCCGGTCAACCTCGAAAAACTTCGCCGCGCGGAATCGATCGAAACACCCATCTTTGAGCGGACAAAACGCGGGCCAAGGCCGGCCACGGACTCCGCGCAGTGACGATCACCGGCATCCCCAACGCCTTCTGCTGAACCCGGACCCGATGCCAGCGCCCGACCGCTATGACGAGTTGCATTCGGCTTTCCGGTGGCAGGTGCCGGAGCGATTCAACATGGGTTGGGATTGTTGCGGCCAATGGGCGGCCGACCGGAACCGCTTCGCGCTGTACTGGGAAGACGAAGCCGGAGCGACTGCCGCTTACTCGTTCTGGGACATCCAGCAGGAAGCCAATCGCCTTTCGAACGCGCTCGCCGCTCTCGGCGTGCGCCGGGGCGACCGCGTGGCGCTGGTCCTGCCGCAAAGACCCGAAATGGCGGTCGCTTACGTGGCGATATTCCAGATGGGGGCCATCGCGTTGCCCTTGTCGCACCTGTTCGGGCCGGACGCCCTCGAATACCGCATGCAGAACAGCGAGGCGAGCATCGCGATCGTCGAGCCGACCACGCTGCCCAACCTTTGGGCGGTCAAAGACAAGCTTCCGCACCTGCACCACATCATCGGTGTCGGAGGAGCGCGCGAAACGGGCGTGCACGAGTGGGCTCCGTTGCTGGCAAAGGCGAGCCGCACCTTCAGCTGCGCCGACACGGCCGCCGAAGACCCGGCGCTGATCATCTATACGAGCGGCACCACGGGTGCGCCAAAGGGCGCCCTGGAACCGCACCGGGCGATCATCGGCAATCTGCCGGGATTCGTTCACTCGCACGATTTCTATCCGCAGCCGGGAGACCTCTTCTGGACGCCGGCCGACTGGGCATGGGCTGGAGGGCTGCTGGACGGCCTGCTGCCTGCCTGGCATTTCGGCACGCCGATCCTCGGCTATCGCGGCCGCTTCGATCCGGAGAAAGCCTATTCCCTGCTCGAAAAATATGGCGTGCGCAATTCCTTCCTGTTCCCGACCGCTCTCAAGCTCATGATGAAGGCGGTGCCCGAACCGAAGCAGCGCTATGAACTGAACCTGCGCTCGATCATGAGCGCGGGCGAATCGGTCGGCGTGACGGTGATCGAGTGGGCGAGGGAGCAGCTGGGTGTGACGATCAACGAGATGTTCGGCCAGACCGAAATCAACTACGTGGTCGGCAACTGCCAGGCGGCCTGGCCGGTGAAGCCGGGTTCCATCGGCCGTCCTTACCCGGGGCATCGCGTCGCGATCATCGACCCGGAAGGCAATGAGCGGCCGCGTGGCGAACTTGGCGAAATCGCGGTACATCGCACGTGCAACGGCATGCCGGATGCCGTGTTCTTTCTCGAGTACTGGAAGAACCCGAAGGCGACGACGGAAAAATTCATCGGCGACTGGGGCTGCACGGGTGACCAGGGCCGCATGGACGAGGATGGTTACATCTGGTACCAGGGCCGGTCGGATGACGTGATCAAGAGCGCGGGGTACCGGATCGGCCCCGCGGAAATCGAAAGCTGCCTCGTGAAGCACCCTGCGGTCCTCAACGCCGCGGTCATCGGGAAGCCGGATGCGACCCGGGGCGCGATCGTCAAAGCGTTCATCGTCCTGCAGCCCGGGCACCCGGCCACGCCCGAACTCGAAGCAGAAATCCGCCTGCATGTGCGCGGACGCCTTGCGCCCTACGAGTACCCACGCGAAATCGAATTCATCCCGGAACTCCCCATGACCACGACGGGCAAGGTCCAGCGCAAGATCCTGCGCGAGCGCGAGGAAAGCGCATCGAACGCGGCGGGTGGCGCATGAACCGTTACCAGAAAATCGTGCTGTACGGAGCCGCTGTCGCGATCGGCGTGCTGTTCCTGTTCCCGCCTTACAACCTCATCACGCTTGGCCGGGGCGCGCCGACTTTCGATGCGTTCTACCCGGTGTTTTCGGTGCCCGCGAACCGCGTGATCAACGGCGACGTGCTTTACCTGTTCGCTTTCGGCGTGCTGATCAACGCGGCGCTTGCCTGGTTGCTGCTGGCCGGTTCGCGATCCTCACCCGGGGAGCCGAGGGTCGACGAGCAGACCGTCGTCGTCGTGTTCGGCATCGTCAACCTGGCGGTCGTCCTGCTCTTTCCGCCAATGGAGGCTTTCCCCTTTGCGCAGAGGATCACGGTCGGCACCTTCGATGGCTTCTATTTCGCGTTCGGGGACAAGTCGCGCCGTTCGATCTTCATTCCGCTCCTTTACATGGAAGGCCTGTTCGTGCTGGCGAGCGCGTGTGCTTTCTGGCTGGCCATGAGCATCGCGCGCCGGGCGCCTTCCGCCGACCCGGGCGCGCTGACCATGCTCGCGCAGGCCGATGCGTTGCGGGAACGCGCTGCCGCCAGGCTCGGCACGCAGCCCGGCAGTGCGGTCGCCAAGCGGGGACCGGAAAGGCGCAAAGCCAGCGCCGCCGGTCCCAGGACACCCGAACGGCGCAAGAGAAAGGACCGCCGCCGAAACATCGGGGGCTGACCCAGATCAACATCGCCCCTGCCCAGGGGCGGCAGACTGGCGCGATCTGAAACGAAACGGGTCGCTGTTTCCAAAGCGCGATGCTTGCCCTCCTGTCGGACATCCACGCCAACATCGAGGCGCTCGATGCTTGCCTGGCTCACGCCCGCCGACAAGGTGCCACGCGCTACGCGTTTCTCGGCGATTTCGTGGGCTATGGGGCCGATCCGCAAGCTGTCGTCGACCTTGTCATGGCCTACGTGTCACAAGGGGCGATTGCAGTCAAAGGCAACCACGATGCGGCAATTGAAGGTCGGGCCGGCCGCATGAACGATGTCGCACAAGCGACTGCCGACTGGACGGCCGGAACCGTGTCGGCTGGGGCGAAGGCCTTCCTCGCCTCCCTGCCGCTCTGCGTGCGGGACAGCGATTTTTGCTTCGTGCATTCGAGCGCAAGACGTCCCGATCGCTGGGAGTATGTGGAAGACAAGGCCTCGGCGCATGACAGTATCCGTGCGGGAGGCGTTCGGTACACGTTCAGCGGCCACGTGCACGATCAGCGCCTGTATTCGCTCAGCGTGGTCGGCAAAATGACCGCCTTTCGCCCCATGCCTTGCAATCCGGTCCCGCTTGGAGCGCATCGCGCGTGGCTCGCAATCGTCGGCGCTGTCGGCCAGCAACGGGATGGCAATCGCGCCGCCGGCTATGCGCTGTTTGACACGGACAAGCGGTCCATCACGTTCTTTCGGGTTGCGTATGACGCCGATGCCGCCGCACGCAAGATCCACGCCGCCGGGCTGCCCGCGTCCCTGGCCTGGCAGCTCGAGCGGGGCGCCTGATCACGATGCGCTCGACGCCCCATACGCTCGCGATCGACCGTGTGATAGACGGGTTTGAACTCGGCGTGTGCATCCACAGCGGCGCGATGGGAGACCTTTACCTTGTCAAGGCACCGGAGGCCGCATTTCCGCTGGTCATGAAATTGCCGCGAGTGACCGGGGGCGATGCCGGCGAGGGACTGCTCGCCTTCGAGACGGAAGCCATGATCCTGCCTTCCCTCAGCGGGCGCCATGTGCCTCGCTTCTTCGCCGCAGGGGACCTGGCGAGAACGCCGTATATCGTCATGGAGTGGGTGAAAGGCCGAGTGCTGCAGCAGAAAATGGCGCAGGAAGGGGCGCTTGCCCTGGAAGAGGTCGGGCTGATCGGCGCGTCGATAGCCGATGCGTTGCATAGCCTGCATAGCCAGCAGGCGATCCACCTGGACGTGAAACCCGATAACGTGATCCTGCGGGAGGACGGCTCAGCCGTGCTGGTCGATTTCGGACTGGCCCATCACGCCCATTTTCCCGACCTCATGGCAGAGGAGATGCGGTTTGCAGCCGGGTCGACGCCTTATGTCTCGCCCGAGCAACTCTACGACACGCGCTCCGATCCGCGCAGCGACCTGTTTTCTCTCGGGGTGGTGCTGTACGAGATGGCGACCGGAGATCTCCCGTTTGGCCTCCCGCAGACGCTCAAAGGCATGCGGGACAGGCTCTGGCTGGACCCGGTCCCGCCTCGCCAGCGTCGCCCTTCGCTGCCGGCGCCACTCCAGGAAGTGATCCTCCGGTGCCTGGAGCCGCGAGCACAGGACCGCTATCAGTCTGCGTCCCACGTTGCGTTCGACCTGCGCCACCCGGGGCAGGTGCGACTGACCTCTCGCTCGACGAAGATGCGCCAGGCAGGGCTCGCCTCCCAGGCCAGGCGCTGGTGGAGCGCGCAAAGGGCAAGCCACGTTCGGCTCGAACCGCCGAAAATCCGCGCGGGCGCTTCCCCGGTGATCATGGTCGCCGTCGACACCACTCACATGGATGACCACCGCCAGGCAGCGATCCGCAGGGCGACTGCCCAAGTACTGTCTCTCTCGGAAGAGTTCAGGCTGATCTGCGTTGCGGTGATCGGCGCGGAACTCGCGCCGGGGGTCGCGCCAGAGGGAACTGCGCTGGCCGATCCCCACCTGGAGCACAGGGTCAGGCTCATGAACTGGGTGAGTCCGTTGAAGCTGCCGTCGAACCGCCTCTCGCTGCATGTGATGGAGGCCGTGAGGCCCGAAGGCATGCTGCTTGAATTCGCGCGCACGAATAACGTCGACCTGATCATCATCGGCGCCCCAGGCCAGGACCAGCACGCACTTGCCTGGTGGCGATCGGTGGCCTCGGGTGTCACCGCGGGGGCACATTGCAGCGTGCACGTTGTGCGCGCTGCTTGATTCAGCAGGATGGCGGAGCGTATCTCGCCGAAATGTGAAACATTATATTTTCTAAAGTGGCTCCGCCGGCCGCTAGAAAGGGAGTTCTCTTTCCAATATTGGCAATCACGTTCGCGGCTGCGCCACGATGCCGCGTGCAAACAGGGAGGCGGCCTTTTCGCCCGAATATCCGAGTTCCCTGAGAATTTCGTGCGCGTTTTCTGAAATGGTAGGCGGGTCGTTGCGCTTGCCCAGCCTTTCGCCATCGAGTTCGAGCGGCAGCGTTGGAACGCGGATGGATTGGCCCGGCCCGACGCGCATCTCCACCAGGCCGCCGGACGCGTTCAGGTGCGGATCGTCGAACAAATCCCAGGGTCGCGAGATCGGCGCGTACGGAAGGCCGATGGCCTCCAGTTTCTTTTCGAGCTCTTCCCGCGGCCAGGTCCTGAACACATCGGCGATACGGGGAATCAGCCAGTCGCGGTTCTTGACGCGCTGGCCGTTGGTGCGGATCTCCGGGTTCGCCGCCAATTCGGGCTGCGCGAACTCCCGGCAGAAGACCTCCCATTGCGTATCGGTCACGACGCCGATGAAAAGCCGGGCCGCGTCCTTTCCTTCGGCACCTGCCGTGTTCTTCGTCTCGAAGATGTCGTAGACACCCCAGGCGGGCTTTTTCACGGACATCGGTGGCGGCGCTTCGCCGGTGATGGCGTACTGGGCCATGTGCTGGGACACGAGGAAGGCGGTGTTTTCGAAGAGGGCGCTCTTTACGAGCTTGCCGCGTCCCGTCGTCTCGCGCTCTCGCAAGGCAGCCAGGATGCCGATAGCGGCGAACATGCCGCCCATGATGTCGTTCACCGAGGAGCCGACGCGCAGCGGCCGGTCAGGCAATCCGGTCATGTATGCAAGGCCGCCCATCATCTGCACCACTTCGTCCAGTGCCGGCCGATTCTCGTAGGGACCGTTGAGGAAACCCTTGAGCGTGCAGTACACGAGGCGCGGATTGCGCTTGGAGAGTTCGCCGTAGCCCAGGCCGAGCTTGTCGAGCGCACCCGGCCGGAAGTTTTCCGTCAGCGCATCGGCGCCGTCGATGAGGTCGAGGACGATCGCCATGCCCTCGGGATGCTTCAGGTCGAGGGCGATGCTTTTCTTGTTGCGATTGAAAATCGGGTAGAACCCCGAGCCAGCCCCGTGCAATCGCCGCGTGTTGTCGCCTTCGAGCGGTTCGACCTTGATGACTTCCGCGCCAAGATCTGCGAGCACGAGCCCGCAGGCCGGGCCCATCACCATGTGGGCGAATTCGACGACGCGGATGCCCTTGAGCGGCTGTTGCGCCATCTAGGTGGCGGCCTGCTGGCCGCCTGACCTGCGAAACCCTTTCGGCAATCCGGCCCCGGCGAAGTGGCCGTAGACGGGCTCTTCGGGAATGCCGTTCACGAGGATCTCGCGGGCTTTGAGCAAGGCGTCGAAGTCGATCCCGGTGCGCAGACCCATGCTTTCGAACATGAACACGAGGTCCTCGGTCACGACGTTGCCGCTCGCACCCGGCGCGAACGGACAACCGCCCAACCCGCCCATCGACGAATCGAAGGCGCGCGCGCCTTCCTCGTAGGCTGCAAGCGCGTTCGCGAGCCCCAGTCCCCTGGTGTTGTGAAGGTGGACGCCGTCGAGCTTGTCCCCGATGGCATCCTTCACCTTGCGGAACAGCCGGCGCATCTGCGCAGGGTTGGCATACCCGACAGTATCGGCAAGCGCCACGCAATCAACGCCGGCGTCAACGAGCAGTTTTGCAATGCGCACAACTTCGTTCTCCGGCACTTCGCCTTGCAGCGTGCATCCGAACGCGGTGGCCACTGCGCCTTCGATCTCCGGGCGCTTGCCGGGCGGCATTGCACCGCGCAGGTCGCAGCAGGCGCGCACCTGGGCAACCATTTCGTCCGGGGTCATGTTCACGTTCGAGACGCTGTGCATGTGGCTGGCCGAAACCGGGAACCCGATCTTGTGGGCGCCGGCCTGTACCGCGCGCTGGAATCCTTTGACGTTCGGCGCGAGCGCCACGACCTTGAGGCCGGGGATGGTGCAGGCGTGGGCGACGATCTCACCGGTATCGGCCATCGCCGGAATCAGTTTCGGCGGCACGAACGAGCCGACTTCGATTTCCCTGAGGCCGGCCGCGGCGAGCGCGCTGATCCACACTTTCTTCACTGCAGTGGGCATCAGGTGATGAGCGTTCTGCAGGCCGTCGCGCGGACCCACTTCGCAAATGTGAACGTCGACTTGGGGCGTAGTGGTCATGGCTTTCTCCTCGCGCGGAATTGACCGATTCTATCGCGCAGGCGATGCCGGGGCGTGTGCAAGTCGCTGCTCGAACCGGCCGACCGCGAGACTGGCGGCAGCGCTTGCAGCGGCAAACGAAAGCATCACGGCAAGCGAAGCAGACCAGCCGCCTGCGCTTTGCGCGGCGAGCGCCACGAGCATCGGACCGAAGAACTGGCCGAGCTGCCCGCCTTGCATGATCATTCCCTGGGTCGTGCCGATGTGCTGCGGACTGCGCGCATGGACCGGCCCTCCGGCAAGCACGGCGGTTGGAATCACGCCTCCGGCGACCGAAAACAGCAGCACGCTGGCAAGGCGCAGCGCATCTGGAACTGCCGCCGAGAATGCGCAAGTCCCTGTCAGCGCCATGGCCGCACTTGCAATCGCGATCAACCGCCAGCGCGCGAGGCCGCGTTTCAGGACCCAGCCACCGGCAAGGTTGCCCGGAATGTTGGCCGCCACAAATAGCGCAGTGAGAAGCGACGCCGTTTCTGGACTGGCGCCACGCTCATCCACAAGGAAGGTCGGCAACCAGATCATGACCGAACTCCATTGCCCGACGTAGCAGATGAACACCACGCAAAGGGCCAGGCTTCCCGGCCGGCGGACCGACTCTGCGACCAGTCGTAAAGAACCGATGCCGCCGCCGAATCGCGGCGCCGGGACCAGGCGCGCAAGCAGCACTGCAACGGTTGCCGTGTAAAGGGCGATGACCAGCCAGAGGCTTCGCCAGCCAAAGCTCGCAAGCGCAAGCGGCGCGGCAGTGAGCGCGAGCGCTCCCCCGGTCGGCATGTACGCGCTCCACAGGGAGAAGGCCATGGGCCGGTCGCTGGTTCGCGTGACGCCGGCCAGGAGCGGCACGCCGGCCACGGTGAAGAGCATGAAGCCTGCGCCTTCGATGAACCTCGATAGCAGCAGCCCAGTGTAGTCGTCCACAAAGAGGCCATAGAGACCGCCGGCGCACATGCTGGCCAGGCCCACCAGCGCAAACCGCTTCTGGCCATAGCGATCGACCAAGGCGCCAACGAAAACGCCGACGACTCCGCCCATCACGTAGAACATCGTCGCGATGAATCCGGATTGGACGAGCGTCAGCCCGAGGTCTGAACGCAGCAGGGGCAGGGCGGGCGGCACCTTGCAGATATGGGCGCCTGCAGCCAGTCCCGCCGCGAACACCACCCAGACGCTGGCCCAGGAAGTGCGCGGCTCGCTCAAGATGAAGTCAGCGCGCCTGTTTCACGCCGAATAAACGGGCAGCTTGAACTCGCGGATTTTCTTTTCCCACTCGGCCGGGCCGGTGGTGTGCACCGAGGTCCCATTTGCATCCACGGCCACGGTGACCGGCATGTCCTCGACTTCGAATTCGTAAATCGCTTCCATGCCGAGATCGGCAAAGCCGACCACGCGCGATTTCCTGATGGCCTTGGACACCAGGTAGGCGGCGCCGCCGACTGCCATCAGGTAGGCAGCCTTGTGTTTCCTGATCGCATCGATGGCAACCGGTCCCCGTTCGGCTTTGCCGACCATCGCGATGAGGCCGGTCTTTGCCAGCATCATTTCAGTGAACTTATCCATGCGTGTCGAGGTGGTGGGACCGGCCGGGCCGACGACTTCATTTCTTACCGGATCGACCGGGCCGACGTAATAGATCACGCGATTCGTGAAGTCGGTCGGCAGCTTCTCGCCTTTTTCGAGCATGTCCTGGATGCGTTTATGCGCGGCGTCGCGGCCGGTCAGCAATTTGCCGGACAGCAGCAGCGTCTGGCCCGGTTTCCACGAAGCGACCTCGGCAGGCTTGAGCGTGTCGAGGTTCACCCGGGTCGCAGCGGCGGACGCAGCCCAGGTCACTTCGGGCCAGTCGCTCAACGAAGGCGGTTCGAGATGCGCCGGGCCGGACCCGTCGAGGACGAAGTGCGCATGTCGTGTGGCGGCACAGTTCGGGATCATCGCGATCGGCTTGTTGGCCGCATGGGTAGGGTAATCGAGGATCTTCACGTCGAGCACGGTCGAAAGGCCGCCGAGGCCCTGAGCGCCGATGCCAAGTGCGTTCACCTTGTCGTAGAGCTCGATGCGCAACTCTTCGAGCTTCGACTTCGGGCCACGCGCCTTGAGGTCCGCCATGTCGATCGGCTCCATGAGGGATTCCTTGGCCATCAGCATCGCCTTTTCGGCGGTGCCTCCTACGCCGATGCCCAGCATGCCTGGCGGGCACCAGCCTGCGCCCATGGTCGGCACCGTGTTCAAAACCCAGTCGATGACCGAGTCCGAAGGATTGAGCATCGCGAACTTCGACTTGGCTTCCGAGCCGCCGCCTTTGGCGGCAACGTTCACGTCGACCTTGTCACCCGGAACGAGCTCGACGTTGATAACGGCGGGCGTGTTGTCCCCGGTGCTCTTGCGCGTGAACATGGGGTCGGCGAGGACCGATGCCCGCAATTTGTTGTCGGGATTGTTATAGGCCTGGCGCACGCCTTCGTTGACCATGTCGGCAAGGCTGAGCTTCGAATCCCAGCGCACGTCCATGCCGACTTTCAGGAAGACGTTGACAATGCCGGTGTCCTGGCAGATCGGCCGGTGGCCTTCTGCGCACATGCGCGAATTGGTGAGGATTTGCGCAATGGCGTCTTTCGCGGCATGCGATTGCTCGCGCTCGTAAGCGCGTCCCAGGGCCTGGATGTAATCCCTCGGATGGTAATAGCTGATGTACTGCAGGGCATCGGCGATGCTCTGGATGAGATCGTCCTGCCTGATTGTGGTGGTCATGGGCGACTCACCGGGCGGCCGCATTGTGGATGTTCCACTTCGCGCAGGGTCGGTTCGGAGGGCGTTTGCTTCATCGGGATAAGCTTCCGGCTGGCGTGAGAGGAGTGAATTCTAAGCGAATTCATAGGATTGAATTCGGCATGCGGCCGTGTCGGCGCTTTACAAAGGCTGTGCTCTCTGCTTTTATTGGCCATCAGTCGACGCTGCGACAAGGAGCAAGGAAATGTCTGCGAACATCGAGTCGGTCATGAGTGAAACGCGGGTCTTTCCGCCGTCGGAGGCGATGGTCCGGCAGGCCAACATTTCCGGTATGGCCGCGTATCACGCCTTGTGCAAGGAAGCCGAGAAGGACTTCGAGGGCTTCTGGGCACGGCTGGCGCGTGCCGAATTGCTGTGGTCGAAACCTTTCACGAAGACGCTCGACGAATCGAACGCGCCGTTCTACAAGTGGTATCACGACGGTGAACTGAACGCTTCCTACAACTGTCTCGACCGCCACCTCAGGACGCAGCCCGACAAGGTCGCGATCGTTTTCGAGGCCGACGACGGGAAGATCACCAGGATCACCTACAAGGCGCTGTACCACGAGGTTTGCCGGTTCGCCAACGGTTTGAAAAGCCTTGGCATCCGCACCGGCGACCGGGTCATCGTGTACATGCCGATGTCGATCCAGGCCGTGGTCGCAATGCAGGCACTTGCGCGCATTGGCGCGACCCATTCAGTCGTATTCGGCGGATTCTCCGCGAAGTCGCTCCAGGAACGCATCATCGATGCCGGCGCAGTGGCGGTGATCTGCGCGGACGGCCAGTTCCGCGGTGGCAAGGAGATCCCCCTCAAGCCGGTCGTCGACGAAGGCATTGCGCTCGGAGGATGCGAAGGCATCCGCAATGTAGTCGTGTACAAGCGTTCGGGCTCGCCGATCACGATGGCCGCCGGCCGCGACAAGTGGTGGGACGACGTCATTGCCGGGCAAGCCGATACTTGCGAGCCGACGTGGGTCAACGCCGAGCATCCGCTCTTTATCCTTTATACGTCGGGGTCGACCGGCAAACCGAAAGGCGTGCAGCATTCGACCGCAGGGTATCTCCTGTGGACGATCCTCACGATGAAGTGGGTGTTCGACTACAAACCGGCGGATGTTTTCTGGTGCACCGCCGACGTCGGCTGGGTAACGGGGCATTCGTACGTTTGCTATGGGCCCCTGGCGGTCGGTGCGACGGAGATCATTTTCGAAGGGGTGCCGACGTATCCCGATGCCGGGCGGTTCTGGAAGATGATCCAGGATCACAAGGTCACGGTGTTCTACACAGCGCCGACGGCGATCCGGTCGTTGATCAAAGCGGGCGGGGATCTGCCGAAAAAATACAATCTTTCTTCCCTGCGGATCCTCGGGACAGTCGGCGAACCGATCAATCCCGAGGCCTGGATGTGGTACCACGAGACAGTTGGCGGCGGCCGGTGCCCGATCGTCGATACGTGGTGGCAGACCGAGACCGGTGGTCACATGATCACACCGCTGCCCGGCGCGACACCGACCAAGCCGGGGTCAGCGACATTCCCATTGCCTGGCATCGTCACCGACATCGTCGATGAAACAGGCCACTCCGTTGGAAAAGGCAAGGGCGGCATCCTTGTGATCAAGCGCCCGTGGCCCTCGATGATCCGGACGATCTGGAACGACCCCGAGCGCTTCAGGAAGAGCTACTACCCCGATGACTTCAAGGGCAAGTACTACCTCGCGGGCGATGGCGCAAGCACCGACGAAGACGGCTACTACCGCATCATGGGTCGCATCGATGACGTCATGAATGTCTCGGGCCACCGGTTGGGCACGATGGAGATCGAGTCGGCGCTGGTCGCCAATACGAAGCTCGTGGCCGAGGCTGCGGTCGTGGGCCGACCCGACGACCTGACCGGGGAGGCCGTGTGCGCATTCGTTGTACTCAAAGGCACGCGGCCCAGCGGCGAAGAAGCGAAGAAGATCGCGCAGGAATTGCGCAACTGGGTTGCCAAGGAGATCGGGCCGATCGCAAGGCCGAAGGACATCCGCTTTGGAGAGAACCTGCCGAAAACCCGGTCGGGCAAGATCATGCGCAGGCTGCTGCGTTCGATTGCGAAGGGTGAGGCGATTACGCAGGACGTTTCCACCCTCGAGAATCCGGCCATCCTCGACCAGCTGAAAGAGCTCAGCTAAGAGCCGTCAAACGGTCGATTGGTGCAGTGCGCAATCAAAAACCAGCGGACGCCTGCTGGTCTCTAAAGTATTATCCCTAGTGTTTCTACTAGCTTGATCCAGCACCGGGGCGGGGGCTGTTTCAAGTGCGTTGGTTTGGCCTAAGCCTATTAAAACAGCAGCAAAACAAGGCCGCATTTTCGTACCCAACGAGGGGAGGAGATTCAATGGAGTTGACCGAAAAACACCGGGAGTATTGGCACAAGAACCTGGTTGTCACGGCAGTATTGTTGTTCATCTGGTTCGTAGTCACGTTCGTGGAAGGCTGGTACGCACGTGAGTTGAACAGCTTCACCATTCTTGGTTTTCCCCTTGGCTTTTACATGTCCGCGCAGGGCTCGCTTGTGATTTACGTAGCGCTGATCTGGTATTACCAGCACTACATGAACAAGCTCGACATCGACTATGGCGTGCAAGAGGGGGACGACGAATGAACACCGCCGTGATGGGCCACAAGGCCTTTAAGCAACAACTCAAGAAGTATTACACCTGGTACACGGGCGGATTTCTCGTTTTCCTGTTTGCGCTCGCCATTGCCGAACAAATGGGCATGTCGCGCAAATGGATCGGATACTGGTTCCTGTTCGCGACGATAGCGCTCTACGCCGGCATCGGCATCATGAGCCGCACGGTGGACGCAGCCGAGTACTACGTTGCGGGTCGACGGGTTCCGGCGTTCTTCAACGGAATGGCAACCGGCGCCGATTGGATGAGCGCCGCATCGTTCATCGGCATGGCGGGCACTCTTTACCTGTCGGGTTTCGACGGGCTTGCCTTCGTAATGGGCTGGACGGGAGGCTATGTGCTCGTTGCATTGTTCCTCGCTCCCTACCTGCGCAAATTCGGGCAATTCACGATCCCCGACTTCCTCGGAGAAAGATACGGCGGCAACATCGTGCGTTCGATTGGCATTTTCGCCGCCATCCTGTGTTCGTTTACGTATGTGGTCGCGCAGATTTACGGCGTTGGGATCATTACCAGCCGGTTTACCGGCCTCGAATTCGGGATCGGCGTCTTCGTAGGGCTGGGCGGCATTCTCGTCTGTTCCTTCCTTGGAGGCATGCGCGCGGTCACTTGGACCCAGGTGGCCCAGTACATCATCCTGATCATCGCTTACCTGACGCCCGTCGTGTGGCTGTCGGTCAAGTACACGGGCAACCCGATTCCGCAGCTCGCCTATGGCCAGGTGCTGCAGAAAGTGACCGAAAAAGAAAAGCAGCTGACCACCGATCCCAAGGAGCTGGAAGTGCGGGGGATCCTGAAATCCCGCGCTGACGCTGCCAATGCGGCTTTGAAGGACCCAGCCGCCGGTTACGCAAAGGGCAAGGCGGACCTGGAACAGAACGTCGCCAAGCTCAAGGCGGAAAATGCGGCGCCCGAAAAGCTCGCCGCCGCGGAGAAAGCGCTGGCGGGCTACCCGAAGGACGCCGAGGCGGCAAAAGGCCAATGGAACAAGGACAAGGGGCTGGCCGCCCGCGCGGCACCGCCGCGCCCGCATGCCGAGCCCTTTCCGGGCAAGGACGAGAATGCTCGGAACATTGCGCGGAACAATTTTCTGGGCATAGTTTTCTGCATGATGTTCGGAACCGCTGCCTTGCCGCACATCCTGATGCGCTATTACACGACGCCGAGCGTCAGGCAGGCCCGCCAATCGGTGTTCTGGTCGCTGTTCTTCATCTTCCTCCTGTATTTCACGGCGCCTTCGCTCGCCGTGCTCGCCAAGTACGACGTCTACTATTTCCTCGTGGGCAGCAAGTTCGCCGAGTTGCCGCGCTGGGCGGCAAACTGGGCCGCGGTCGATCCAACGTTGCTGTCGATTACCGACATCAACATGGACGGCATCGTGCAGCTCGCCGAGATCGTCCTGGGCGGCGACATCATCGTGCTCGCCACGCCGGAGATTGCCGGTTTGCCGTACGTGGTTTCCGGTCTTGTCGCTGCAGGTGGACTGGCAGCGGCGCTGTCGACCGCCGACGGCCTGTTGCTGACGATCGCGAACGCGCTGTCGCACGACCTGTACTACAAGATGATCGACCCGGCCGCCACGACGGCCAGGCGGGTTTCGGTCTCCAAGGCCTTGCTGGTCGTCGTCGCCCTCGTCGCAGCCTATGTGACTTCGCTGAAACCGGGAGACATCCTGTTCCTGGTCGGTGCGGCCTTCTCGCTCGCGGCGTCGGCATTCTTTCCGGCGCTTGTGCTCGGGGTTTTCTGGCGAAGGGCCAACAAATGGGGAGCCATCATCGGCATGATCGCCGGGTTGGGTCTTTGCATGTACTACATGATCCAGACGTATCCTTTCTTCGGCGGTGTGGCGGCAAACCAGTGGTTCAACATGGCGCCGATTTCGGCGGGGGTGTTCGGTGTCCCGGTCGGGATCGTCACCATCATCATCGTGAGCCTCCTGACGCCGGAGCCTGCCAAGGCCGTTCAGGAACTCGTCGACCACGTGCGCTACCCGCATTTGAAAGGCGACATCAATACGCAGGCGACGTAGTCGAACGCTTCGCAATGGGAAAGGGCCCGCTCCGGCGGGCCCTGTCTTTTTCGGCAGTGAACTCCTGGCTGGAGCACTCGGAGGCATGGAAAGAAATGCATGGTGGCGCTTCCAGCGCGCGCGCATTTTGGCGCTGTTCAAGCGTAACGAGAGTGCCGTGGCTGAACTCGAGGAAGCGCTGCGCATCGACCCTTCCTACGAGCGTGCGATCAGCTCTCTCGGATATCTGTACGGGACGCTCGGCAGGCATCAGCTTGCAGCCGAGCAATTCGAAAAGGCCCTTCGCCTGCGTCCCGACGATCCCGTGCTGCTTTTCAACCTCGGCTACGTTCTGCACCTCCAGAAACGATATGAAACCGCAATCGATGCGTTTCGCAAGGCCGTCGCACTGAACCGCAAACTCGACCGCGCCTGGTATGGAATGGGTCTGGCCCTTGGATCCGTTGGAAAGCACGAGGAGTCAGCCGAGTCACTCGAGCAGGCGGCAGAGCTCCAGCCGATGAACGGGCATGCCTGGTATGAGCTCGGTATCGCCTACTTCGTGCTCGGTCGGCGCGATAAACTCGAGGAAGTCATTGCACACCTCGATCGGTTCGATCCGAAGATGGCCCAGCACCTCGTCAAATCGACCGAGGCCCCGGAAACCGCGCGGGAGTCTTGATGTTCCAGCTCGTAGTCATCCTCAAAGGCCTGAACGAAGTCGCCCTGATGGCCCTGCTCGGGCAGGCTGCCCTGTTCGTGCTGGCCGGATCGCGCCGCGAAAGCAACTTTGCCTACACGCTTCTGAAGACGATCACCTCGCCGATCATGAAGGCAACGAGATTCCTCGCGCCGCGATTCGTGGTGGACGCTCATATCGGGCTCCTTGCGCTGTTCCTCCTGTTGCTGATCGAGGCGATCCTGATCCTGGTCAAGGTCAGGCTTTACCTGGCCGCGGCCGCCGGCGGCTAAGTCATGATCAGGGCGCTCCGGCGCGCACTGCGATTGATCGCATCCCCCGGAGAAGAATGGAAACGCATTGCACAGGAATCGCCCACGCCATTTACGACCCTCGTGCGATTCGTCGTCCCGCTGGCCTGCATTCCAGCAGTGAGCTGGGGCCTCTGCCTGTACCTGTTCGGTCGGGGCGTGCCTTCCCAAAACCTGCCGAACTCAGGTGCGCTGCCTGATTTCATCCAGGGCGCCCTGGTCGCTTTTTGCGGATCCGTGGTATCGGTCTTCCTGCTGGCCGGTGCAGTCATGCTGCTCGCGCCGGTGTTCGGCCGTCCGAGGCTATGGTCGCGGTCCTTCCAGGTTGCCGGGTTCAGCAGCGCCCCGGTTCTCGTCGCCGGCGTCGTCCTTGTCGTGCCGAACCTCGCCTTCGCGTTGATGGTAGCCGGGCTCCACGGTTTTTACCTGCTGCACGGTGGCGTGCGCGACATGCTTGGCGTGAAGGCGGACGATGCCGCGGAGTATGTCGCGTTGGTGATGATTGTGTTCCTGGTGGCGTCATCGATTCTTGGCGCCGGTATCGCCATGCTCGGCGTCGGGTGAGGCTGGGGCGGCCTTCTGATAAAATCGCTTCCCGCTCCCGACTCACGGAGAGATGGCCGAGCGGCTGAAGGCGCACGCTTGGAAAGCGTGTATACGTTAATCCGTATCATGGGTTCGAATCCCATTCTCTCCGCCAAATTCAGGCCCCCTCCGAACGGTCGGGCATAATGATCAACGGCGGGCCCCCCCGCATTGCGGCGTGGTGAACCTGGTCAGGTCCGGAAGGAAGCAGCCACAGCTACTCACCGCAAGTGCCGGGGACAAGGCTCGCCACCAATTCGGAGAAGAGGGAGGGTCGAGGCGACCCTCCCTCCTCAGACCTCCCTCCCCACCGCGCTGTAGAATCCGCGCATGACTTACCTTGTCCTCGCGCGCAAGTACAGACCGCGCAATTTTTCGACGCTCGTGGGCCAGGAGCACGTGGTCAAGGCCCTGCGCCATGCGCTCGAAAAGCAGCGGCTGCATCATGCCTACCTGTTCACCGGCACACGCGGTGTCGGAAAAACCACCATTGCGCGGATCCTGGCCAAGTGCCTCAATTGCGAAATGGGAATCACGCCCGAGCCCTGCGGAAAATGCAGCGCCTGCGTCGAGATCGACAGCGGCCGGTTCATCGACCTGCTCGAAGTGGATGCGGCAACCAACACCAAGGTCGACGAGATGCGCCAGCTGCTCGAGACCGCGCAATACGCCCCGAGCCGGGGACGGTTCAAGGTCTACGTGATCGACGAAGTGCACATGCTCTCGAACTCGGCGTTCAACGCGATGCTGAAAACGCTCGAAGAGCCGCCCGAACACCTTAAATTCATCCTTGCGACCACGGATCCGCAAAAAATCCCGGTCACCGTCCTGAGCCGCTGCCTGCAGTTCAACCTCAAGCAGATGCCGCAAGGCGCCATCACCGAGCATCTCGCGCGCTTGCTCAAGGCCGAAGGAATCGAATTCGAGCCCGAGGCGCTGCCGTTGCTTGCCCGCGCTGCGGCCGGCAGCATGCGCGACGGTTTGTCCTTGCTCGACCAGGCCATCGCGCATGGCGCGGGCAAGGTATCGGCCTTGAATGTGCGCGAAATGCTCGGCGCGGTCGACGAAACGTTCCTGCTGCGCGCGCTCGATGCGCTTGGCGCCGGGAACGGGCCTGCCCTGATCGCGGTCGCCGACGAAATGCAATCGCGAAGCCTCTCGTTCGACACGGCGCTCGCCGACCTGGCGAGCCTGCTGCTCAGGATCGCGCTCGCGCAAACGGTGCCGGAGTCCCTTGATGCCGATGTGCCGGAGCGCGAGAAGATATTCGGCTTCGCGCGAAGTTTCGGCGCCGAGGACGTCCAGCTTTTCTACCAGATCGCCGTGCAGGGGCGTCAGGACCTGCCTCTTGCGCCGGATGAGCACTCCGGATTCGCCATGACCCTTCTACGGATGCTCTCGTTCCGACCGGAGGGTGCGGTGGTGGGTACGACCGGGCCGCTTGCGCTCCCTGCCGGAAAACCGAAGGCGCCCGGCGTCCCGGCGAGCACTCCACCAACCCGGCCTTCCGCTTCCGCTTCGACCAATTCCGCCATGGCATTCAACGGCAACTGGCCGGAGCTTGTGCGCGAGCTCCAGCTCGGCGGCGCCGCGAAACTGCTCGCCGACAACTCGGAATTGAAGCGGCATGATGGGAGGCTGATCGACCTGTGCATCCCGAAGACGATGGCTTACCTAGCGGAAAAGAGTTATTCGGACAAGCTGAAAGCGGTGCTGGCCGAGCGATTCGGCGGACCGGTCACCCTGCGCGTGGCGGTCGGGGAGGTCGACGGCAAGTCGGTAAGCGCGATCGAGCAAGGCGAGCGTTCGGTTCGGCAGGCACAGGCGGTCGATGCCGTGCGTGCCGACCCGTTCGTTCGGGACCTGGTCGATATTTTCGATGCGACCGTGATCGACAACACGATACATGCGACCTCGAAAGGGTCCTAGGAGGCAGTCATGAGAGGCAACATCGGCCAGCTGATGAAGCAGGCCCAGGCGATGCAGGACAACATGCAGAAGATGCAGGACCAGCTTGCGCAACTGGAGGTCGAAGGCCAGTCCGGTGCCGGCATGGTCAAGGTGCAGATGACTTGCAAGTACGACGTGAAGCGGGTGTCGATCGATCCATCCCTCGTTGGCGATGACAAGGAGATGCTCGAAGACCTCGTGGCGGCTGCGTTCAACGACGCCGCGCGCCGGGCAGAGGCAAAGATTGCGGAGAAAATGAGCAGCGTCACCGCCGGCATGGGCCTGCCGCCCGGCCTGAAGCTGCCGTTCTGAGCAGGTCGATGGCCAAGGAGCCCGTTCCGACCGCTGAAGGGCTGGAGCGGCTCGTGGAAGCACTGCGCGTGCTGCCTGGTGTCGGGCCCAAGTCCGCCCAACGCATGGCCTACCATCTCCTTCAGCGCGACCGGGCCGGCGGCGACCAGCTCGCCATATCGCTGCAACATGCGTTGGCCACGGTCCGTCACTGCGCCAAATGCAACAATTTCACCGACGTCGACTTGTGCCCGTTGTGCTCTTCAAAACGGCGCGACCCGGCGCAATTGTGCGTGGTGGAGACGCCGGCCGATCTCGCGATGGTAGAGCAAACCTCGTCGTTCTCCGGAATGTATTTCGTTCTCATGGGCAGGTTGTCACCGTTGGATGGAGTAGGGCCGCGGGACATCGGCCTCGATCGCCTCCTGACGCGGGCGACCAACGGCGAAGTGGAAGAAGTGATTCTCGCCACCAATTTCACCAATGAAGGGGAAGCGACGGCCCACTACATTGCGGAGATGCTGCGCAGCCGCGGAGTCCGGGCTTTCCAGCACAGTGGGATCCGAAGCTTGGAATTCACGTGACTTGAAGTCGCGGC
>JADMIO012807430.1_pt1 | contig 47070 bp, 48 predicted proteins | sample 8958161 | NCBI WGS metagenome assembly JADMIO01 (sample SAMN16585339, study PRJNA669376) | soil metagenome | isolation source: Crop rotation soil | place: USA: Cullars Rotation, Alabama | collected 2011
GCGGCGAGGCAGGCGCGGCCTGGCTCGTGGCGGTTCCCTTGCCGCCACACGAGGCAAAGGCAAGCGCGCCGGTCATGATCAATAAGAGACGAAGCACAGGCTGGACATTATGCATCATTCTGCGCATCCGCGTGGGGCGCCGCATCAGCGTGCTCCTCCTGCCGCGGCAGCCTTCTTGCGCTTGTTGCGCACGACAAACCATGCGACGGCGATGCCGATAAAGTACAGCAGCAACATGGGAGCCATGAAGACCAGCATCGTTAAGGCGTCGGGGGTTGGCGTCACCACCGCCGCGATAATCGTGATGATCAGGATCGCATAACGTATGTTCTTCCAGAGGAATTGCGGGGTCACGATGCCAAAAAGCGCGAGAAAGAAAATCAGCACCGGCAGCTCGAAAATCAGCCCCAGGCCCACGAACACAACGCACACCATGTCAAAGTATTCGTTGATGCTGAAAAATGGCCGGATATCCCCCTGAAAACCGATGATGAACTTGATCAGGTAAGGAAGGATGATGAAATAGGCGAAGGCGATTCCCGTGAGAAACAGAAAAATCGAAAAGAAAAGAAAGACGGAGATGGCGCGGCGCTCGTGCCGGTAGAGCCCCGGTGCGATGAAAAGCCATACCTGATAGAACACGACCGGCGACGCGATGACGATGCCCAGGTACAGCGACATCTGAATCACCAGATTGATCACTCCGGTTGGCGAAGTGGAAACCAGGTTCGGATCGAATCCCGCGGCGGCGAGCGCCCGCTGCATCGGCAATTCCAGAATCGTCAGCACTCGCTTGGCAACGGCAAACGCGACGAAGGTGCCGCCGACGATGGCCGCGGCCGACCACATGATGCGCGTGCGCAGCTCGGCCAGGTGGTCGAAGAACGACATGCGGCCCGAGTCTTCGTGCATTCCCGGACCCTGAGTGACGTCAGCCGGAATGTGTGTCGCCATCGGAAGGTTTCTCGGGGGCGCCCGCGTGGGTATGAACGGGCTCGTGTGAGGCCGTTGGTTGCTCAGCTGTAGCCGGTTCGGCCGGCGGCTCAGGTGAGGGCTCTACATGAGCCGCGAGGCTGCCGACCGGGTCAAGCACCTCATTCGGCACAGGATGCGGCTCCTCGGCCATCTTCTTCCGATATTCCTCGAGCTCCTTCATGTGTGCCTGGCGTTCCAGATCGCGCATTTCGCCTTCGATCTGGGATCGGAAATCGCCGGTGACGCGGCGAAATTGAGCCATCATTTTGCCAAGGGTGCGGGCCACTTCGGGAAGCTTTTCGGGGCCCAGCACAACCAGGGCCACCAGAAAAATGATCACAAGATGGGGCAAGCTGAGCATTTGAGGGTTTCTTTTGCATCATAGAAGAGGGTTTAGCGGGTGTCAATTCAGTCGACAGCGGCGCAAATCAGCAAGCCAAATCAGCAAAATAAATATGCTATACTGCACAAACGGAGTGAAAGCGAGGACGCTATGAAACCTGAGAGGCGCGGGGCGATTCTTGTCCTGGGAGTGCTGGTTTTGTCGGCGATACTTGGTGGCATTTATGGGCCGCCGGTGCGCGCCACCGCCGGCGATACGTCCAACCTTCAGGACTCGGTCCGCAACTTCACTCGCGTGCTCTCCGTCGTACAACGCGAATATGCCATTCCGGTCGATACCGACAAGGCGCTCTACGGAGGCGCGATTCCCGGCATGCTGCGCGTTCTCGATCCGCACTCCACTTTTTTTGATCCCCGGCAATACGCACTGCTGCGCGAGGATCAGCGCGGCAAGTACTACGGCGTGGGCATGACCGTTGGCCCGCAGAACGGCCACACGGTGGTGCTGGCGCCGATGCCCGGCTCTCCCGCGGCCAAGGCGGGGATTCGCCCCGGCGACATCATCTCCATGGTCGAGCAAAAGCCGTGCGACGGCCTGACTACCTCTGAAATCGCCGACCTGCTCAAGGGGCCCAAGGGCACCGTCGTGCACGTGACCATCGGGCGCGAAGGCTACGAAAAGCCGCTCGTCTTCGCGGTGACGCGTGATGAAATTCCTAAACATTCCGTTGATACCACCTTCATCATCAAGCCGGGCATCGGGTATGTCCGCCTTTCGGCTTTCAACGAAGAGACGGATTCGGAACTGGCCGCTGCGCTCAAGCAGCTCGACGCGCAAAATCTCGAAGGGCTGATCTTTGATCTGCGCGGCAATCCCGGCGGCTTGCTCAACGAAGCCGTTGCCGTCTCCGACATGTTTCTCGACAAGAATCAGCTGATCGTTTCGCACCACGGCCGCTCCTCGCAGGAGCGCCGCTATTACGCCGTGCGCGGAAATCGCGGCATGCAGATTCCGGTGGTCGTGCTGGTCAACGCGGGCTCGGCTTCGGCTTCGGAAATCGTCAGCGGCTCGATTCAGGATCACGACCGCGGTCTGGTCGTCGGCGAACAGACATTCGGCAAGGGCCTGGTGCAGACGGTTTCAGCGCTGAGCGAAAATACCGGACTCGCGCTGACCACCGCGCGCTACTACACGCCGAGCGGACGGCTGATCCAGCGCGATTACAAAGACGTCTCGCTCTACGATTATCTTTACAACCACAAGAACCCGGCGCCCACCGAAGTGAAGCTCACCGACGGCGGCCGGCAGGTTTTCGGCGGCGGCGGTATCACGCCTGACCTGATTGTCAGTCTCGCCAAGCCGAACCCGTTCCAGGAAATGCTGCTGCGCCGCAACATCTTCTTCCCTTTCCGCGGCGGCGTCGGCAGCTTCACCACTTATTTCCTGGGAACCAAACCGAATATCACCAAGGATTTTCAAGTTGACGACAGCGTTGTAGCGATGTTCCGCAAGCGGCTCGATGCGGAAAAGATTTCCTATACCGAAGCCGACCTCCAGGACAACATGGCCTGGATCAAGCGCGAGATCAAGAAGGAAGCGTTTGTTTCCGTCTATGGCCTGCCCGCCGGCGATCCCGTGGAACTGGAAGAAGACGCCCAGGTCGCCAAGGCGCTCGAAGCGCTTCCGCAGGCGCGCGCGCTTTACCAGAACGTGCGCAAGATCGTCGCGCAACGCACCGCCGGCCAGTCCGGCTTCCCCGCACAGCAGTAAAACAGCACCGTTTGCTCTCGTCTGAACGCGCTCGCCGGCTCTCGCCTCCGGGCGCGGCAACCTGCGACGAATCGGTAGTCATATGCCCGTATGCAACAAGGCACGCGGTTTGCTCTGTGGCCTTGTCACAGGCGCGGTTGAAGACTAAATTGCTCCCATCGCAATCGCACGTAGCGTGATGCATCCTGCACTTTCACGCCAAGGCCCCTACGGCATCTTCGGTCCATCCTGGAAATTGGGAGAACGCATATTCATGGCGCGTGGCCGCAGCTTCATTGGCGTGCTCTTGGTGCTTCCCATAGCCTGCTTCGTGCTTCTGTGGGTAATCCTCTCCGGCGCGATCGATGCTATTCATAGCTACTTTCGCAGCGCTGATTGACTCCTTCTCCCCGGCCCAGGCCGCTCAGTCCGTACGGGTGTAGATCCTGAATACGCGGATCAGCAGCGCGATTGCTACCCAGGCTGCGAAAACGATCACGGGGAGAGCGATCGTTCTGGGCCACAACGCGCCGATGAGAGCCACTCCGAGTAACAGCATGGCCGCAACCAACATGCCCGCCCACTCCGCCGGACCAAGTGCACGCCTGCTGGTGATCGCGGCTCCCACGGTGTGACCTACCCTCATCAACCCTGTCATGGCGTGTGCGGCGCTGCCCCGGCCAATGTGCCGATGACGCAGCTTCCGTCCCTGCTCGGCGCAGTGAATCCTTCGTCTTCCCGTAAGCACGATCTCCGTTGAATGACTCAGGTCCAGCAGGTACATCTCTTCCATTTGCGACGCGAAACCTTGGTCTTCGATGATCACATCGAGTTCCCAGTTCCCGAGCCAGCTTGCCAGGTTCAAATTTGAAGACCCGACGCGCGCCCACCGCCCGTCGGCAACCGCCGTCTTGGCGTGCAGCATCGGGCCATTCCACTCAAACAGCCGTACTCCCGATTCCAGTAGCGTCCGGTATCCGACGCGCGAAATGGAACTGACAACGGGAATGTCGCTCGTATTTGGTAAAAGCAGCCGAACGTCTACACCGTCTTCAGCCGCCGCCCGAAGCGCCTGCACATAAGCGGCGGTGCCAAGGAAATAAGCGTCCGTAAGCCAGATGGTGCTCCGCGCCAGAGCGCAGATGAGCTGGTCAAACCGGTAAAGGCTGCCGGCATTCGGATAACTGTCAACGATCCGCAGGGCTACATCGCCGCGGGAATCCATGTCTCTGCCGGTTTCCCGGTCCTCGGCCGGCACCGGACTTCCAAGCAGCGACCACATGTGCGCGAACGCGCGTTCCAGATCAGTCACTGCCGGTCCCTCGATTTCAACGCCGGTATCGCGCCATGGCGCGATTCCTTTCTCAGGATGGCCCTCCCAGTCTTTCCCGACGCAAAGACCCGACACGAAGCCAATCCTGCCGTCGACACAAAGCATTTTCCGGTGGTCCCGCCGCAGCCATCCGAGAGGGCTGTCAAAGCGCGGAGGATTGAAACAGCGAATCTCGACTCCAGCTTCTTTCAACGATCGCCAGAAACGAGGATGGGGATGCCCGAACGCCCCCATCCAGTCATAAATCAATCGTACATGCACACCTTCTCGTACCTTGGCCGCCAACGCCTCGAGAAACTTCCATCCTGTCGCGTCTCCCTGGAAAATGTAGCTCTCGAAATGAATGGTCCGTCGGGCTCGAGCGATGGCATCGAGCCAAGCCCCGTAATTTTCGGGGCCATCTTTAAGCAGCCTTATCCTGTTGCCGATCGTTAAAGGAGCGCCCGCCGTACGCGCGAAGGCCTGGTCCGACAGGATCCGTCCCGATAGACGGGCTTCTCGCCGAAGCTGCTTGAGAGTTTCGCCGTTCACGGAAAATTATCCCGTTCGCACGAGTTTCTGTGCGCCGTGAAAGTTTTACCACGTTTTGGGGATACAGATGCCACGCTGTCGAGACGCCTAAAGAAAAGCTGATGGGTACCACTTATCATAGAGAGCAGTTGCCGCAAGCGCTCGCTTGAAGTTCACAAGGGAGCTAATCTTTAGCAGCGGTTCACGGAGAATTTCATGTCCAACGGTTTGCTTTACGTACTGCTCGGACTCATGGCTGGCGCGCTGAGTGGCCTGATAGGGATTGGTGGCGGCGTCATCATTGTACCTGCATTGGTGCTCTTGTTCGGATTTTCACAGCATCAGGCACAAGGCACGACCCTGGCTTTGCTGGTGCCGCCGATAGGAATTCTCGCTGCATGGACCTACTACAAACAGGGATTCGTGAATCTTCCAGTTGCTGGCCTCATATGCGTCGGATTCATCATCGGCAGTTATTTAGGAGCGCGTACGGCGACGGTTCTGTCCAACGTGGCACTGGAACGGGTTTTCGGAGTGGCGCTCCTTGTGCTTGCAATCAAGATGCTCCTGGCGTAACCACGGGGTTCTGGCCTCATTTTTCCTGGCTCAAGTGATTTGGTAAGGGCCGTCTGGCGGGCGCCATCGGCAACCCTGCATGCGAGTTCGCGCGAGTTTCGTCGCGCGGTGGTCAGTCAGACTTCAACGCCGCATGGACTGCCATCATGAGTGTCTCTGCACCCTCGCTCTTTGTTACGTAGCCAGTCACGCCGATGCGCTCAGCCACATCGCGGAATACTTCGGTTCGGTTTAGTGAAAAGATCAGGATCGGAGTGTCGGGAGCGATAGTTCTGATTTCGCGGGCAGCGCTTAACCCGTCCATCACGGGCATTGAGATATCGAGAATAACCAGATCGGGCTTGAGCTCTTTGGTCTTGTCCACGGCCTCTTGTCCGTTTTCAGCTTCGCAGACCTCAAAATCGCTCGCCGTTTCCAGAAGCAAACGCATTCCTTTACGCACCAGATCGTGATCATCGGCGACAAGGATTCGTGAGCGCATCTCGTTCCCTACTATCGTAGAGTGCTCGTGAAGCCAAACCGACAGAATAAGGGAAACCCTGTAGTGTTATGCGTTTGGACAAATTGATTCCCGCGGAGAACGCGCCGGTACGTCCAGGCCCGCTGCCCCCAGTCTTGTAGGGTTACCGAAACTGGTCCTCACGCACGCACCACACCGCGCTGTGTCTTGAAATAGTCGGTGGCGACAAGTTCAGTTTGCCGCGACGGTTCGCTGCCGCGAATTTCTTTGACATTCCAACGGCGCCAAGCGAGAATCCGCCCACTTGTCGGCATACAGGTCCTTTACTGAAGTCGGCACAACAGCAAAGATTCGATGTAGTGCCGGTCCGCCGCAGTCCGAAGAAAGCGGCGATGCTGGTTGCGTGCGGGCCGTGTGTGTTGTCTGTTTTCATTCGGCTCAATTCGCGCGCAATCCTTGATTCAGCCCACTGGAGGCAGACATGACACCCCGGCGATCTTTCTACACTTTCGCGGTTGTGCTGTTGGGCATGGCGACGGCGTTCCAGCCGCTGGGTCGTTTCCAGCGCGATGCAGCCGGAAACAAGTTCACGCCGCACCTGCCGACTGTGGCCGTTCCCTTCATCCCCAACCAGGGACAGGCCGATTCGCAAGTCGCCTTTTACGCTCCTGCCGCCTTCGGCACTGTCTTCGTCACCGGCAGCGGTGAACTGGTCTACGACCTGTCGCGCCGGCTCTCCGGCGCAGGCCGTCGCGGCCTGACCGAGCGATGGATCGTGCGTGAAACTCTTGGCGGCCACGCCATTCAGCCGGCGGGCCGCACAAAAGCTGAGACGCATGTCTCTTTTCTTCTCGGCAGTGACCCGCAACAGTGGCGCAGCGACCTGCCCACCTGGCAAGAACTCGACCTCGGCAAGCCCTGGCCCGGAATCGCCGCCTCGCTCAAAGCCGGCGCCGCCGGAATCGAAAAGCTTTTCACCGTTGAACCCGGCGCCGACGTTGCCGATATCCGAATGACGGTTCACGGCGCCGAGCGTCTCGCAAAGATCGCCGGCGGAGCCCTGCGCGCCGAAACCGGCATGGGGCCTCTCACGTTCACCGCGCCGGTGGCCTGGCAGGAGCGCGCTGGCCGCCGCGAATACGTCACCGCCGAATATCACGTAAGCGGCCTTGAATACGGCTTCCGCCTCGGCAAGCACGACCCTTCCCTGCCCGTCATCATCGACCCGATCATCCTGTCTTCGTTTGTCGGCGGCTCGGGGGATGACGGGGAGCCCACGATCGCGATTCACCCAACGAATGGCGATGTCTATTTGGCCGGCTCCACGACTTCAGCAGCCTTTCCACACACCTCAGGGGGTGTGCAGCCGACCTTTGGCGGCGGTAACACCGACGCCTTCGTCGCGCGGTTCAACTCCGCTCTGACGACGTTGCAGCAGGTGACCTTTCTCGGAGGGAACGGCGATGAGTTTTCCGCGGGCATTGCGATTTCCGCTACGGGGACTGTCTACGTCGTCGGCGACACAGGGTCAAACTTCTTCCCGGGCACGGTTCGCACTCCTCCTGCGCCTCAATCGTTCCAGCCGGCCAGAGCTGGACAGGTTGACGTTTTCATCGCTGCACTCAATACCGCGCTGACCGATGTCATCTCCACCTTTCTTGGCGGACCTTTCCTCGACTCCGCCGGAAGTATCAGGATTCATCCTGTCAGCGGTGAGGTGATCGTCGTTGGCAGCGCTCCACCCAATTTCCCGGTAACCGTAGGCAACGCCGCCCAGCCAGCTTTTGGCGGCGGCAACTCCGATGCCTTCGTAGCTCGCTTGAACCCGGACCTCACCTCGCTTCTGGCTTCGACCTTTCTGGGCGGCAGCGGCGACGACGACGCGTCATCTGTGGCGATCAAGCCCAGCGGAGAAATCGTCGTGGCAGGAATCACGAACTCCACCAATTTTCCCGGTACCCCGCTCAGCGTGAGTCCATTTGATCTGGGTGTCCCCGACGTATTTGTCTCGCGCTTGAATGCGTCCCTCTCAACGAACATCCGGTCCACCTATCTGGGGGGCGCCGGAGCTGAAAGCCACGCCAACGTGGCGATACTGCCGTCTACGGGTGAAATCATCGTCGCGGCAGACACCGCTTCCACCAGTCTTACGCCGTCTACCTCAAACGGACACCAGCCGACGCACGCCGGCAGCCTTGACAATTTTGTAGCCCGGCTGGACGGCACATTGGCACCCAGCGGCACCCAGCAGGCAACTTTCCTCGGCGGAACGGGATCAGATACGCGCCCGCGGCTGGCTGTCATGTCCAGCGGCCAGATCGTGGTAGTAGGTGATACGTCATCTACCTTGAATTTTACTCGCGCAACTCCCTTTCAGCCGACGTTTGGCGGGGGTCCCCGCGATTCGTTCGTCGGGGTCTACAATTCGGCATTGACCACAGGCTCTCTTACCGTGCTTAGCTATCTGGGTGGATCGGGTGACGAATTCCACCCGGAGGTCGCGCTGGATCCAGTTAACGGCAACATTCTGGTGGCCGGCGCGACAGGTTCGGCCAGCTTTCCCGGCGTCACCTCGTCGAGCGGCCAAGCGGTAATCGGCGGCGGCAGCGACGCTTTTGTCTCCAGGTTGACCGCGGACCTGCTGGCTGGCGGTGTGCTGACCGTAACGGTGACCCCGGCTTCGTCGGGAAGCATCAGCAGCTCGCCTGCCGGAATCAACAATTGCACCTCCACCGGCCCGAATTGCACCGCTACGTTCGGCGGCCAGCTCGTGGCGCTCACGCCGACGCCCGCCGCCGGCAACTCGTTCCTTTCGTGGAGCGGGGACTGCACCGGTTTTGTGGCTTGTACTCTGACGATGAATGCCAGCAAAAATGCAACGGCCACTTTTGCCGCGAGCCAGACCCTCACGGTAAACAAGCTTGGTCCTGGCGGAGGCACGATAACCTCCAACCGGTCGGGCATCAATTGCGCCTCCGGCTGCACCTCCGCCAATGCTCCCTTCGCGCAAGGCGCCGTAGTGACCCTAACGGCGGCGGCAGGTACCGGTTCCACCTTTGCCGGGTGGAATGTTGGCGGCTCGGGCGGTTGCACCGGCACTGGCACTTGCGCGGTTACCATGAATGGCGCCCAGACCGTTACGGCAACATTCAATGGGACCTCCAACCCGCCCGGCGCCAATTTCGACTTCGCAACCCCTCCGCCGCCGGCACAGTCTGTGATGAAACTACCGGGCACCGCAGGGGATTATAATTTCGCGAACTACCCTGTAAAAGTCGTCGGCTCGGGCGGTTACGCAGGAAACGTGGCTATCGCCTGTGGCGCCCTGCCTGACGCGATTAGCGGCTGCCTAACCACTTATGCGCTACCGGGAACTTCGACTTGCGCCCTAAGCGCTACAACTACGATGTGCGACGCCACTGTTGAGATTAAAGTTAGGCGTGGCTACAACGGCGAGTTGTCGCCCATTTGGCGCTCGCCTTCCTTGACTGGAAGACCGTGGTTCATCGCATTGGTGAGCTTGACGACTTTGTTCGTCGTGACACTTGCCATGGTCGGACGCCGACGTTACGGGATTTCTCCAGGTGTGCCGGTATTCGCTTGCCTGCTGCTAGCCGTCATAGTGGTTGCCGGCTGCTACAATTACGTAACGCCTAGGTTCGAAATACCCATAAACGCCACCGATGGCACTCAAACCAAAACGCAGACCGTAATTTTGTTAGTTGACACGCGTTAGACTGGAAAAAGCCGGCAAAACTTGGTAAGCACGACTTTTCCATAGCAAATCAAGCGGCTATAGCTAAAGCGTCCTGTCGTTACTGGTTCTTCCTGGACTCACTTTAGACTCGCACCCTGCTGACCCTTGCGAGCCTAGTACTCCACATTCCGGTAAGCCGACTTCAGGCGCGGGCCCGCTTCCCCCACGAGGTGGAGGAGATGGTAAGTGTGCAGGGAGACACGCTTACGCCGCGTCGTTAGAGCGCGCTGGCGAGTTGGATCAGGAGCGCGGCCTGCGCTTGCGTCAAAGATTTGCCCGTCTGGGCCTGCACTTGGTTAATGAATGCGTTGATCTGATTCTTCGCTGTCTTGGTGTCTCCAGCAGTAGCCGCCGAATTCGCAGATTGAAGACTTGAGATCATCTTGTTGGCGACGTCGGTCTTGGTTTCGAACGCGCGCACAAGATTCATCAAACTTGTGTAAGTCACCGAGACGATGAACGATGTGGACTTAGTCGACGTGTTGCCCGCGTTGTCTTTGGCGGATGCGTTGCGCGTGGTTGTACCGAGCGGGAAGGTGTAGGCCGGGCCGGACGCGCCGGGGCACGTCGTGGCTGCGGTATTGACCCCAGAGAGTGCATCCGAGGCCGCGCAGGTGATGGCGATGGTCTGGTCGACCCTGTAGGAGCCCGCATTACCGCTGAAGGTGATCGTAGGAGCGGTTGCATCAATGCTGACCGACGCAGTGTTCGCCGAACCCATTGCCGCACCCGAATTGTTTGCGCCATCGGTAGCGGTGCAACTGATTGCATGTACGCCGTCCCCGTTGCCCCCCAGCGTTTCGCCCGCCGTTGCCGTGCCTCCGCCCGTAAGGGAGCCGGTTGTTAGCCCGTTGCGCGAGTCCAAGCAGCTGATTGCCGTGACATTTGAAATGTCGGTCGCGCTCACGCTGCCGGAAACAGGAACCTGCGTGCCGTTGAAGTAGCCGGCTTGTCCTGTGGGCGGCGCCGCGAATGTCACAGTCACTTGGGGCGGGACCGAGTCAGACGATGGCGCCGGGAAGAGTTCATCTCGCAGCGCATTGTAGGCCTCTTGGGTGAGCTCGGAAGTGGTCGTATCTTCGCCATCGGTCACGATCTTGATTGGACCGGTATAGACCGTAGTGGTGATCGTTTCGTAAGGCGAGAGGCTCAGGCTGCCTTGTATCAGATCGACTTCTAGCCGTTCACCCGGCCCCAAAATGGCGATCAACTGCGTGCCGCGGAAGCCCAGGCTTCCCACCGGGGTCTCGACCTCTCTCGCATCCGGGTCGTCTTTGCCAATCAGCCCACTGAGATACTCGAAGCTGCCCTGCAGGAACTGGAAGAAGGAATGGCCGTTATTCTTGTTAACGTCATTCGGGTCGTAAACCCACTCATCAAGTTTGACCGTTGAGTCTTGCGAGAAAACGTAGGTCGTGTTGTCGTTGAACAACACATCGGTCGCGCTCTTTTGGCCGGTCTTGATCACATCGTTCTGCGAAACCGGATCGCCAACGCTGAGCGGGCCAAACGTCTGGCCGCCATCGTGGGAAACTTCGGCGGTGCCGTCTATGTCCGTCACCTTGCCAATGACCGCGCAAGTATTGACGTCAAAAGTCTTCGAGTCGGTGTCCTGCACGCTGTTGAAGACAGTAATGGTATGGGGACCCGCGGAAATGGGCCCAGTGATGGTGTGAAAAAAGCTTCCATCTGGGTTGGGGTAATTGTTGTTGATCACCAGGCCGCCATCGAGGTAAATCCCGGCATCATACCCGAACGCGTAGTTGACTCCGCTGACGGCTATGGTTGTACCGGCGGGCCCGCAAGTTCGGCTCAGGTGGATGCGCGCATCGAGCGCGCTGAACGTCGCTTCGGCTTGTTCAGCAAAGCTGTTTCTCGCGGATACGGTGATCGCCGTGTTTGGCGGGCCTCCGGGCATCGTCAGCGATATCGTGCAATTCGCCCACCCGTCGGTTCCCGGCGTGCCGGGGCACGCTCCCACGAATCCCCCGTTCACGTAGAAGCCGGTGTTCGGCTTCAGTCCCGTCGGCTGCCCCTGCGCAAAGCCCGAGGCCGTGGCGATTACTGTGATTCCGCCCGGGCCCGCATCAGGGCTCAAGGTCAAGGATTGCCCGAACGTGTCCGTGGCAGCGAAACCAAGACAGAAAAGGCAAGCGACGAGACCCAACTGGAGTCTTGCAAATCGTGAAACGTTTGGCATGACAGGTTTCTCCCAGGAAGCAAAGGCTTCAACCCACGAAATCGGAAATGAATATAGGGCAACAGACCTCGCATTGCCGGGGACGAACGAGGGCAGAGCGCAGGTTAGGCGCAGAAGTATAGAGTCAATGCGAAGGCCACGCAAGAGAAACTCAGCCAGTTCGACGAAGCGACTGGCGAATCTTCGCGTTTCGACAGCTGAGCGTCTCGTTCAAGAAGGATATCGTGGAGCAGTCGGCGCCTTCGTGGACTCACTCGGAGAAAATGAACTCAGTTAAGGTTGGAGTAAAGCGCCCGTAGCATTACAATCAGAGTCCCGAGAGAACCAATTTCTCCCGAGAGAACCAATTTCGATGGGCGACTAGCTCAGTTGGCAGAGCGCCTCGTTCGCAACGAGGAGGTCGGGGGTTCGAATCCCCCGTCGTCCACCACTTCTTCCAAGAAGGGATGTAACGTGTTGGCATCTTAGATGTCATTTCAGGTAACGCTCGGGGTAACAAAACGGACCAAGTAGGAGGCGCAGGTGTCATTCGATCCCCAAGCATGGATCAACCGAGCCGACCAACTTATAGCCAGACCCGTTAGCCGGAGCCAAAACGACGCTAGCGAGATTTCGCAGTTCGCGACTTCCTTCCTCACCGCCGTTTACGGCCCCGCCAGCACGCAACTTCGAGCATTCAGCGATGGCCTAGCGGCTATACACAAAAAAGGCGACATGGTCGAATATCGATCCCAGCATCACGCCATCGGTGCGATCAAGAATGCAAAAGCGGAGATAGAGGCGGGCCTAATTGGGAAGTTACGCGTCCAAGTTACCGGCGAAGTCCTAGCAGACCTCATTGCGGTTGCCAAAGAGGCGTTAGGAAGGAGCAAAGGGGACAGCGACAAGAATGTCGCGGCTGTTCTTACTGCTGCGGCTTTCGAGGATTTGATGCGAAGAATGGCATCTGAACTTGGTGGTCTCCCTGCCAGACCTCCTATGAGCGACGTGATTAGCTTTCTCAAGGACGCCGGATTGTTGAAGGGCGGTGAAGTCGGCACCGCCCAAAGTTTCCTGAAATTCAGAAATGACAGTTTGCATGCAGACTGGAACAACGTCACCCGCGCGCAAGTGGAGTCGTGTTTTGGCCTACTGGACTCCTTACTCCTGAAGTACTTCAGCTGAGTGCCTTCGGATTTCAGCCAGGCAGAGAGGAGGGCACTGCTGGTGCTGGTTGTGCGGTTTGCGGTGGCGCTGCGTATGGCGCGGCGGCAAGAATATTCTGGAATATCGCAAGAATTCCCGCCCCTACCTCCTCTACCAGGCCGCAATAATCGCGAACAGCTGATGTCGTTGGCACATGCACAGCTCTGCCCGTGTGTGCGCATTCATTGCGGACCTTCATAAAACTTCGCAAATTAAGAGCAAGTCGGTTGTTCGGCATCTTCATCGCGGTTGCTAGTGTGACCAGTGGCTCATTGACGTCAAAGCGTCTGAGAAAGTCACCAATTTCGTCTGGACCAGGATTAGCCTGCGTGTCTGCAAATGCTTCCCACACAATTTCATACGGTAGCTGCGCCCCATCTACGGACGCTAGGCGCCGTGCAGCGTCCGCAGTTTCGGCAAGGATTACGGGATCCGCCTTCCGCTCCTGCCGTGCCATCTCGCGGAGATGGAGAGCACCGTCCCAATAGTGTGTCACGCGAATCTTTGACGGGAGTTGATTAAAGGGCACTGATCGCCGACAAATGTCACTGATCATTTCCTCGGCAATCTCTCGCAGAAAGGACTCGAGAAAACCGCTCAGAATCACCGTGGCAGCGCACAGAGTTGTCTCGTGGCGAGCCAACACGATTGCATCCTTCAGAGCATCCTGCGCATGTGCGTCGATGTCATCGACGATAGCCCTTACTTTATCCAACGAACTCTTAAGATTGGGTAAGGCATTCTGCATTCTGTTTATTCCGCAACGGCCAGGGCGACCGCTTCTCTTGCCAATTCAATTCGCGTACGGATCGCACTCTTTCCATTCGTTCCCGTTCCGAATGCTTTCTGAAATTCCTCGTGGCGGTTTTCGTGGCCAGCAAGAAGAGTGTCAATGGCGTCACGGATGTTTGCCGCTTTCGGCGCGACTACATCTGGCGCATAGCCCGAAAGCGAGATCATCACAGCATCCGCTAAAGGAGCGGATTTCTTCGACTCGGCATTCTTACGGAAGGCATTTGTTCCAAAGACATTCCAACAGTTGTTCACTGCCAGGAGAAATCGCCTACGATCTGCTGATGCTAGGTTTGAGTTGCCGACGTACTCCTTGTTACGTTTGTCCATGAAGTCGCCCAAGTAGTCCTTGAATTTCATGTCCATATGCGCGTAGTCGGAAAGCGCGAAGAATCGGAGCACGAGTTCCAGATCGCTCATTTTGCGATAGAGACCGTTTTTTTCAAGTTCCGCCTGTTCGGTTGGGATGTCCCAGAGTCGGCGGAATTCAGCTAGTTCGGCGAGTTCGCGAATCAGTTTGTTAAATGGGCCCGGGAAAACGGCGTTTCTAATTTCCATCGGCTCTGCAATTACTCCACCCGTGTTTAGCCGATCAAACACGTCGTATTTGACCTGCGGGGAGGATTCCTTGAGGATTACAACTGCTGGAACAAAGCGCCGAGTGATCGTTGCGGCCAATTTCTTTTTTTGAAGATCTGCAAAGCTCTGTTTGTTCAGGTCTTCCCACACCTTCAAACCGGACAATTTGTAGATGTTATTTAGAAACTCCTTTATTGCCGTGAGGCGTTGTCTGCCATCCAGAACTACGTACTTACCATACTGATCCTCACCCAAGAAGACCGGCGGTATCGGGACGTTCATAATAATGGATTCTATAAACCGGGATTGTTTATCAACGTCCCAGCGGTCGCGCCTTTGAAAATCGGGATTGAGGTCGATTTGCTCGCTAATCATTCCCGGCAGAGTTGAAATCGGAAGGTCGATCTTTTGAGAGACGATCTGGCGCATCTCTTTGTTGTACTTTTGTTCAAGAGCCGTTGTCCCCGGCTCAACTGCCTCCTCGCCAAATTCGATAGGTTGATCTTGATCAGCCATAAGCCTCCGATTATGTTGCTAAAAGAGATGGACAGATCGCGCTTGGAACAGCTACAACAAAAGCGAATCCTATACCGAGAATGTCTGACCTGACAATAAGTAGCTGCCTTTTCATCAGCGTAGGGCCGGAATGAGCAAAATCCCGGGCGACTTGGCTCAATTCGTGCCACAGGATGTTCTACCTCTTAAAGATCCGCAAACTGATATTCCACGAATTGCCAAAGATGAGCGCTTGGTTAAGCTGATCCACGAAGCTGTGCGGACAATCCCGACGAGTCATAGCTTGAATTTGGCCGATGCACGCAACATGAAACGGGTGCCGGACGACTCTGTGCAGCTAGTCATCACATCGCCTCCCTATTGGACCCTTAAACAGTATCGGGATACTGTCGGACAGATGGGACATATCGAGGAGTACGAAGATTTCCTCGGAGAGCTCGACAAAGTCTGGAAACATTGTTTTCGTGCACTGGTCACTGGCGGAAGGCTCGTTTGTGTCGTTGGAGACGTTTGTTTGTCCCGCAGAGAAAATAACGGGCGACACACTGTAGTGCCGCTGCACGCCTCCCTTCAGGAACATTGCCGCAAGATCGGTTTCGACAATCTGGCCCCAATCATCTGGCACAAAATTTCTAATGCGGTCTATGAAGTCGAGAACGGATCTAGCTTTCTAGGCAAGCCCTACGAACCGAACTCCGTCATCAAGAACGATATAGAATTCATCCTGATGGAACGCAAACCAGGCGGTTACCGAAAACCCGATGTTTCAGCTCGTGTCCTGAGCGTGATTTCCGAGCAAAATCACAAAGCATGGTTCCAACAGATATGGTCGGGTCTCACCGGCGCATCAACGCGGCATCATCCTGCTCCGTACCCCGTAGACCTGGCCGAGCGTCTCATTAGAATGTTCAGTTTCGTAGGCGACACTGTGCTTGATCCTTTTATGGGCACGGGGACGACTGCGGTTGCTGCTGCGAAATCCGGCAGGAACAGTATCGGATTTGAAATAGACGACCATTACTTTGAAATGGCGCGCAAGCGCCTTGAGATGGAAAGCTCCTCACTTTTCTCAAAGAACACTATTGAAATCAGCACGCCGGGGCACAAAGGATGAGCCTTAACCCGCAGTTTGCGGACCTTCTACGAGACGCAATTAAGCACTTCTGGAATACACGAGAAACTCAGGCGGAGAAACAAGGCGTCGTTTCAGGCAATAAGGATGCTGGAGCACGTTCCGCCGTTACTGGTGGCGCGCAGATGAACGGTTTCATTAACCTCGTCCGCGCACTCTTATGCGAGAACGGACTACCGAAAGCACATGTGTACTGTGAAAAATACATTGAGCTCCCTGGTTGGTATCGGCCGGAAAAAAAGTGGGATTTGCTTGTCGTAGCGGACGGCAAACTGTTAGCTGCCATTGAATTCAAGTCGCAAGTCGGCTCTTTTGGCAACAACTACAACAACCGAACGGAAGAAGCGATAGGCAGCGCCGCAGACGTCTGGGCTGCGTACCGTGAGGGCGCGTTCAAGCCATCCTCTCGACCTTGGCTCGGCTATCTGATGCTCCTAGAGGAAACACCGGCTTCAATGAATCCCGTCAGAGCTCGAGAACCTCACTTCAAGGTTTTCCCGGAATTTCGAGCAGCCTCATATGCAAAACGCTACGAGCTTCTGCTCACGAAGCTAGTCCGAGAGCGTCTTTATGACGCAGCATGCTTTTTGATGTCCAACGCCAAAGATGGTCCCAACGGAGCATATTCGGAGCCCGCTCGGGAGCTGAGTTTTCAGAATTTCGTTGAATCGCTACTGGCTAAAGCAATTGCGGTCGCAAGAACAAATGAATAATCTGGAACGCTTGCTTACTCCTTTTCGAGATGAATTTCGTTGTTACCTGCCGTCGTAATGCCTCCGCCTCAACCGCCATATCTGCCGCAAAACCTCTCGAAGAGCTGGCCGATCCTCATCTGTGCGCTTGCCAACCCCACTTTGCAGTTCTCCAGCGCTGATGCAGCCGCCGGGTGCGAGTCTCAAAGGTGGTTAATCAAAAACCAGACTAAGATGACGACTCCGGGCACGCCCAGCAGCCACGCGATTCCGTATTTCATGGCAACCTCCTCTGAAATTCACGCTGAAAACTACTCTCACACGTCACAAACCGGCACCTGTTAGATTGAATCGGCTCCGCAGCACGCTTAAGGAGAACACCTAGAAGCGGCGTCGGCCTTTTCTACGGTGATAAAGGTACGCCGGCCAGCATGGACACTGCCGTCCAATAAACAGGACTAGTCATTCAACACGTTTCATGGAAGGGGGACCCTATGAATATGCCTAAAATGGCGGCTGCCTTCGTTGCCTTGCTCCTGGCGACAGCCGTTACAGGATGTTCAAACAAAACGCAGTCTCCTGCCGTCGCCGACAATGTCAGCAAGTCGCTCGATCAGGCCGGTTTCAACGATGTCTCCGTAAGTCAGGATCGCGACAAGGGCGTCGTCACCCTCAACGGACACGTGCCCACCGATAGCGACAAAGAACAGGCCGAATCGATCGCGAAATCACAGGCCAGCGGACAGGTCGTCGCCAATCAGATTGCCGTGCTCCCGCCAGGCGACCGTGACGCCAAAGCCATAAACTCCGATCTCGATAAAGGCATCCGTTCCAATCTCGACGCCGTGCTCATCCAGGCAAACTTCGACAAAGACGTCGACTACGACGTAAAGAACGGCGTCGTCACGCTAAAAGGCCAGGTCAATTCCCAAGCCCGGCGTGACGATGTGGCCAGAGTTGCCGCCACGGTTCCCTACGTTACGCAGGTGGTCAATGAAGTTCAGGTGAGGAACCAGAAGGCTACCTCGACCCCTTGATGCCATAAAGACGCCATAAACTGTAATCCCGAAAGGGAGAATCCCGGCACAATCCGGGATTCTCCACCTTTGCCCATGCCCAAACAAAGCGCAGGCCTTCTCCTCTACCGAAGCAATGGTGATCGTATCGAAGTATTCCTCGTTCATCCCGGCGGCCCCTTTTGGGCGAAAAAGGACGATGGAGCGTGGACCATTCCAAAGGGTGAGATTGCGGAGGCCGAAGATCCGCTGGCCGCCGCCAGGCGCGAATTTCGCGAAGAGACCGGGCTTATCGCCACCGGCAATTTTCTCGCCCTGAAGCCGGTTAAGCAGACCGGCGGCAAGATCGTCCACGCCTGGGCGGTCGAGTGCGATCTGGATGCCAACGCAATTGAAAGCAACACCTTTTCCATGCAATGGCCGCCGCGTTCCGGCCGCACGCGCGAATTTCCTGAAATTGATCGCGCCGAATGGTTCCCCCTCGCCCGCGCCCGGCAAAAGATTCTGCCGAGCCAGTCAGGTTTGCTCGATCAACTCGAAGATCTCCTGCCTTAACGAACGCCCTGTGCAATTGATCGCGACGGGGGCCCCCTCTGTCCAGCACAGCGGTTGCCACGAAGGCCATACTCAAGATATGTTGCCACCCTGAAGTTTTAACCGGGCCGTCACGACATCCCGTTCAAGGAGGCATTTATGCGAATGTTCACAATCACGGTGCTAGGCTTTCTGATGTTTTTCACCGGCTGCCAGCAGGCGCCCGCGCCTGCCGCGCCCGATACACGCGAGGCCGATGCCAATGCGATCCGGCAGCTCGAAGCCACCACCGACTGGAACTCCAAAGACGCCGACAAGATAGCCGCGTCCTTCTATGCGCCCAATGCGGCGGCGATGATGCCCGGCATGGCTACGCTGTCAGGCAGGGACGCGATCAAAAACGCGCTGAGCCAGATGTTCACCGACCCGAATTTTTCGCTGATGGTCAAAACCGATAGCGTAACCGTGTCCAAAGCGAGTGATTACGCTTACACCACCGGCACCTACGAACTCAAAATGACCGATGCCAAAACGAAGAAGCCCGTGGACGAAAAAGGCAAGTACGTCACCGTCTACGAGAAACAATCCGACGGCTCGTGGAAAGCGGTGGCCGACATTAACAACGCCGACGGCCCGCCCGCGCCGGTCCGCTAGACGTCGCTGCCGGCCTCCAAAAGGGTTATTCGGGATTGATGGCGCGGTGTGCACCGTATAGTATTTGGCCGACAACAAACTGGCGATGGGGTTCGCCGAAACCGTCCTTACCGGACTGATGACTCCTGCGCGCCGCAAGGCGTTCAGGAGTTTTTTGTTGCGCATGTAATGGCAGGGATACGATAAAAACTGGAAAGGATCGACTTGTGCGCATCCTGCTGCTGCTGATCTTCGGAGGCCTGGGCACTCTCGCCCGCTACGGCCTCGACGGCTTCATTCAATACCGCGTTGGCGCGAAATTCCCCACCGGCATTCTCGTCATCAATCTGCTGGGATGCCTGCTGCTGGGCATCATCGGCGAGTACGGCCTGCGCCACACCTCGCTGCAGCCCGACTGGCGCATCGGCCTCACCACGGGCTTGATGGGCGGCTTCACCACATTCTCCACTTTTAGCTGGGACGCCGTGCACATGCTCGAAGACGGCCAGTGGGCGCGCGGTCTTTCTTACATTTTCGCCAGCGTGCTCGGCGGACTGATTGCCATGGTCGCGGGCATGCGCCTTGGCAATGCTCTTTAAGGAGGCAGCGCGCTATGGAGAAAAAGACGGCACACGAACGATTCGAAGGCGAACGCACACTGATGCGCATCCACATCGGCGAATCCGACAAGTGGCAGGGCAAGCCGCTCTACGAAGCCATTGTCGAATTCTTCCGCAGAGAGGGCCTAAGCGGCGCGACGGTGCTGCGCGGCGTCGGAGGATACGGCTCGACCAGCCGTTATCACACCGAAAAAATTCTCTGCCTCTCGCAGGACCTCCCCATTGTCGTTGAAGTTGTAGAAGACCCCGAGCGCGTGGAGCGCATCTTGCCGGCACTGGACGAAATGATCGGCGGCGGCTTGGTTACCCTCGAAAAAGTCCGCGTAATTCTCTACCGCCCCCATCAATAGCGCATATCGTCCGCCGCAAAAGGCATAACTGAGAGTTTTCCTACACGGACTTTCATTCGCGTGACATCGGCCCGGCTTTGTCTAGCCGCCTTTCAGGATTTGAACTCTACCTTCGAAATCGGCGCTTCCGTCGCCGTGCCGTTGAAGAACCGATATAGAAGCCACGCGTCCACGAGAATAACGGCCACCAGCACAATGTAAGCTGCATTGGTTTCCACCAGTTTCAACTCCTGCAGCAACCGCGAGAGCCCGAATGCCACCACCCACGCGTCGAAGCTCATGCAAATGCGACGGAAGGTCTCGGAAGGGATCCGGCGAATAAGCACGGCTCCTATGGGGACGCCTATGGCGATGCTCGGAACAATCCACGGTATGAGCCGTATGCTGGCCACTGTGAATAGCCCCGCGTAACCATACGCGACCGCGGTCATCGACGACTCCGCCAGCCGCACCATTCCTAAAGCCGCGCGAAACTCCTTTTTTGCCAGCCCTTGGTTGTTCAGCATGATCGCTAAGGGTGGACCGGAGATCGTTGTTACCGCGTAAAGCACGCCAAGCCCCGACCCGAACACCAGGCCAACGGATTTTTCCGCTTGAATGGGGCGCCGGTACCCGGCCGCTTGAAACAGGATCAATGGCAGCAACACGATGAACGTTGCGAAGCGCAGCGTGGCCGAATTCACGCGGGAGACGATCATCGTGCCCACGATAATTCCGGGCACCAGACCGATGATCATCGTCACAATTCGCCGCCACGTCTGCGGGACCGCATCACGGTTGTTCCACAGCACATAGGCGTTGAGAACCACCTCAATCAGCACCAGCGCCGGATTGAGCACCCGGTTGGCCAGGAACAACAGCGCCATGGGCACTGTGAGCGATGAAAAGCCATAGCCCAGCGCTCCATTGACGATCGCGGCGAATAACGTGATCGCCGCCAGTATGATCATGTGTGAATCCATGTCTGTGCGCTGCGGCTCGCAAGCCGCGAAAGCAAACGCCATATCTTACTAGAACAGCGATGTTTGTTTAAGACGGCACGGCAAAACGGGCTTTTCGCCGGTTGGAGCACGAGCCTCCAGCTTAGCGGGGGTAAACAAATACAACGGAAGGCGCATCGTTGATCGACGAAAGGAAATCTTCCCGCATCGATGGCACAACTTGTCTACAACGTACCGCAACGGGACTGCGGAGACATTAGTTCCGCACAAATCTCGCCAATCACGTCCACGTACGCTTTGATGCTCATCTCGTACGCTTGCAAAGTTTCGTCCTGATAACGACGCGCCCGCACCACAGCATTTATCCCCGCGCCATTCTGGTCAAAGCACGCCAGGGTTTGCTCATACGACAGCGCGGCGATCAGCGACTCAAACTCCGCCTCGTTCATCTTCTTAAAGAGCTGTCCTATGTCCGCGTCTGTGATTTCCATGGACGTTTTTCTCACGTGCTAAGTATGCCCACCGTCGAAACCACGGGCCATGGGGCAATGTCGTATAGTTCAAAGGGTTTCCGTGCAAGTACGCTTGCGCGTCGACGGCCGCGCTATTGCAGTCGGGCCAGGACGGCATCCGCCAGCCGATTCACGTCGGACATATCGTTGTAAATCTGCGCTGAGATCCTCGCGCGTACCTGTCCGCGATAGGCGTGCACCTGTACTTCAATGCCGTCTTCTAAGAGCAGCGATTCGCGCAGCCCGAGCGCCTCTTCGCGCGTGGTTCCAGCGCCGGCCGGCAGCGTGACCATCGCCATCGACCCGACAAGCTCTTCCGGCGTGCAGAATTCCGTTCCCCAGCGATCTGCCAGACTGCGCGCGGCCGCCCATGCCAACTCATGGTTGTAGTGCCGGATTTCGTCCAGGCCCCATTCTCGAAATAGCGCTAACGCCGCTGGGGCCGCCAGGTGCGCTGTCGGATCGCGCGTTCCCACAAGGTCGAATTCCTTTGTGAACCCCTCGTCCAGTCCCCACGAAATCACCGCCGGATGCAGACCTGCCTGGCGTTCATGCGCCGCCCAGAGAATACCGCTGCTGCGCGGCGTCCAGGCCCACTTGTGCAGGTTGCCGGTGTACCAATCGACGCCAAGCGAAGGAATGTCCAACGGTAACTGCTCCGGCGCGTGCGCGCCATCGGCCAGCACAGCCACTCCCTGACGCTTGAGCGCCGCGGCAATCTGCGCCAGCGGAAGCACGATCGCGGTTTCCGAGGCGATGTGGTCCACCACGGCGAGGCGCGTGCGCGGTCCAGGCGCGGCGGACCACGCCTGGATCAAGCCGTCAGCCGTAAACGGATACGGCATGGCAACCGTGCGCACCGTCGCGCCTTTTTCCCGCGCCGCAAACAATGCGGCGCGTGTCACGCCGCCGTAGCCAAGATCGGCCACGAGGATTTCGTCGCCAGGCTGAAATGGGAACGAGCGCAGGACAGCATTCGCGCCGGTGGTGGCGTTGTCTACGAAAACCAGCTCTTCCCCGCGCGCGCCCAGGAACCGAGCGACGATACTTGCCGCCTCCCTCAGTCGCGGTATCTCACGCTGCCGTTGCCCCACAGTTATCTCCGTGAGCTCCCGCAGAATAAATCGGCTCGGCTGGCGTTCGATTTCGTCGGCAATCGCGCGCTGTGCCGCAGTCACGCGAAGCGGGGTGACGCCCACCGTGCCGTGGTTCAGGTAGGTACGCCGCGGATCGAGCGGCCACTCCGCGAGCATGTGGCGTCCGAAATTCACGTCGCGCTTTTCTGTGTGAACGTCTTGCAAGCCGGATTGGTCATTTTCTCTTCTGGCGCAGAATTACCGCGCCAGCATAACACCAGGCTTTGTGAAAATGGGCTTATCGGATACGGGAAGAAAGACTCACTTACTAGCCGGGTACGACCCCGCTTCAATGCTCCGGACGACTGTGCTCATCGGCTCACGAGAAATGATGCATCCCCGCGCTGTTAGCACGCGATCCTGCGAGCCGCGCAGCGACCGCAAAAGTTCCCGAAACCGATCTTCATTTAACCCGCGGATGCCAACCAAAGCATAGGCCTTCGCCTGCAGATTGCCCGCAACGAACACCCTTTCGAAGTCTTCCATCGCCGAGGGACGAGACAGGATAGTCACAAAATCCTTTTCACCCTGCGAAATCTGGCCTGCAAAGCCACCCCCACCAAAGGCAAACAAGTCGGCTTTCGTAATTCGCTCGAAAGCCGCATCAGCGGGTGGCTCCGCTTGCACCGCGAGCGCTGGGAGGAGCATCAAGAGCGAAATAACCAAAATTCTCATTGCCTCTATTGTTAGAACGTATGGCCCCGGAAATCTTGCAGGAATTCTTCCTGCGCAGGTTAGTTGAAGTCTTGCCCTAAACGCAGCATCCCGGCTCTGAAAAACGGCCTTCCGGGACCAGGATCAAATGCGCGTCCGGCGGCGGAGAGCGAAGGTTCCGGCGAGGCCGAAGACGAGCAACGAAAACGTCGTAGGCTCCGGAGTAGGCACGGATGTATTGGCAAGGAATTGCCCTGACGAGGAATTAAACGTCAGTCCGTCGAGATCGGTGAACTGGAAGGCAGCGGTATTGGAAAAATCGGCTGTCTGCAGGTTTCCGGAGTTCGGGCCCCGAGTGCTGCCGACCAGAAGCAAACTTATGGCGTAGATATGGCCGGGATCCACTGCGAAGCTTCCACTAAGGTCCGTCAGGACCGGGATGATGGTGCCGTCCTGACTCTGGATGTAGGTGCCGTTCGTGGACCCCAAAAACGGAGTGATATTGAAGCTGTTGCCGTAAACGTGCGTGATGGCGGATGAAAAGCTGATGGGTGCGGCATTGATATTGTAGTTTCCTGGAATAACCGGCACGCCGAAATAGTTCGGGCTCATGCCGGTCACATCGTATATGAGAGCGCTGCCCCCGAGTGAGATGTCGCCGGTGGGATTGGTATTGCTCATCGTGCCGCTGATCGAATAGCTGTAGGAGACGGTTCCACTGCCGCTGAAGGTAAGAAACTCAAATCCCTGGGCGCCCGCATATGGGTTGGTCGTACCCGAAACGGCGACCCGTACCTCTCCCGTGGTCAAATCAATTGAAGCTGATGACGCAGGTCCAGAGCTGGACCCGGAGGTGCCCGGCTGGACAAGCGTCCAGGAAAGCGGGGCGGTGGTTGTGCTGACTTGAGCTACGGCGCCAGCCATCGGAAGACTTTCAGCGTACGCGCTGCCTGACCAGGCCAGAAGTAGGAAACTGGCCAGGATTACAAATAATCCCTTGCGAAAAATCATATGAGAATCTCCCCCACGGAGTCGGTCCCCGAACAATATTCCCTCAAATGAATGGGGAACCCCGCTTTATTCGAAGCAATCGAGGTTCCCTTGGGCAAGCCCTTGACGCGCCGACGACAAGTCATTGAGTTTGTTTTCTTTGCATCATAAACCCCGGTTGGCATGACAAATGTTGCCGCGCGAATGCGCAACGCGATGCAGACAAAGGGACAGCGCAGCGCTCAGAGTCCTAAGAACGGGATTCTCAAGTTTGTTCTATGTTTGCGTGGAGCTGCCGAAAGCCGGGGGCGGATGGCCCACCCCGGCCCGGAGATCGCCGCCGACCTGAGATGGTCTTGCGGGTGCCCGATCCTTGCGAATCTTGCAAGGGTGGGGTCTTTGTTCTGGTTTGACGCCGCAGGGCGCGTGGGTGCCGCGCGTTTCGCGTTTTGAAACGTGGGGGTTTAGAGTGAAATAAGTCCACGAAGTCAATTTCCAGGGGGATGGCCCACCCCGGCCCGGAGATCGCCGCCGCCTTGAGATGATGTTGCGGGGTGGCGCACTCTCCCCGGGAACGCCAATCTCCCGATTGGCGCGTGGTTGCCGCACCCCGGGGTAGCGTGCTTCATGCCTGCCGCGCCGCAGGCGGGCACAAGCCCGCAACATGAGTTCCGAGGCAGCGCCGCAGCGACATTCCGGCAACCAGCCGCCGTCCCACCACCCTTGTCATCCCGAGCGAGTCCGCCGCCTGACTGCGGCGGACGACGAGGGATCTGCTTTTAGGTGAAGACAGCCTAGCTCAGTCTTCGCCCGCGCCCAATGGCCCCCAATCTGGCGGTTCCGGTACAATCTCGTCTAATGGACCACGGGAAAGTCTTCATCTCCTCCGTACTCAATACAGAAGTTGAGGATCTACGCGAAGAGCGGGCAGCTCTAAAAGTAGTGGTCGAGGCATTTCCATTCTTGCAAGCTTGGGCGTTCGAGCACGCACCCGCATCAATAGAAGATCTTGACCAATCCTACTTACGGCACGTCGAAGAATGTGACCTCTTCGCAGTAATTCTCGGAGCGAAGATCAGCGAACCTGTGATCGCAGAAATCCAACATGCCAAAAAGTTCAAGAAACCTATGCTTGTGTTCGCCAAGCGCGTCACAAACCGTCTTCCCACGGCGGACATGACCTTGGACAGTCTTGGCAGGAAATACGCGTCCTTCGAAACCATTGACGAATTGCGACAGTCAGCGCGGACCGCAATCGAGAGCACACTGATCCTTGGCCTGCGAAACTACCGACCGATTAAGGCGGAAAGCTCAACCCTTGAGCAACTAGCAGATTATCCCGGAACGAATCTGATGTTGCGGGTCTCACCGATTGTGCCGGGGTCATACGATGTCGACTTGTATACTGTTCGTGAAGTAAGTTCAGCTCGGGTTCTACTGAAGAAGTCTTCTAATAGCCAGGACATTTCCGTGCCGTCTTCCCGCATCACCGAAATTCTTTACGGAACCGACGACACTGAACCCAAAACACTTATGGTCAACGGCAGAATCCAGCTTGTTACGGCTCAGCAGAGATGGAAGTTTTTCCCTGAACACGTCGACCCAGGTTCAATAGGCTTAGGTAAACTATCTGCCCCAAACCTTCCTGGAATAATTGCCATCCGCCAACGGATAGGGGCGATGGGGTTTTCTCAATTTACCTGGGACTGGATTTCTAATATTTCTGACAGGCTTCGCGAAAATTGGGAAGTTTTTTATGACGACGACGGCAAGTATCTTAGATATGTTACTCCACCGTCCGAACAGATTTTTTTTGTTGGCCGCTAGTGGGGTAACACTATGCACTCCTTCGAGCAAACGCTCCTTTGGTTAGTCATCTACATTTGTCCTCGATTGTCCTCCAATTGTGCCGAACGCGTAGGTTTCCGAAGGACGCTCCCTAAAGCTAACTGAACTACGGCCCACTAATCTGTCCCGCTGACTGGACGGGTGGCCCACCCTTTGGTGCAGCCGATTTGCTTCGGCGCAATACTACTCCAGCGTTAGGTAAACTTGGAAGGTTTTACGGATTGCGTAACCCTTGCCTTTTAAGGGTGGGGCGTTTAGTTTTCGCCTCTATGACCCGAGGACTCCGGCGCCGCCACGGTCAAAGATGATTGATGCCGACCATGAAGTCTATTTTGACGATAGCGGTACGGATGGCAGAAGCCCTATTGCTGTAGCAGCCTGCTACATTGCCAAGAAAACCCAATGGGACGAATTCGTCCGAAATTGGAACGATATTCTGTCGTCCGAAGAATTTAGTTATTTTCATATGGTTGAGTTTATAGCGAAGCCAGAGGACGGATACAAGCCGTTCTGTTCTTGGGACAATGAAAAAAAAGACCGTGTTTACAGAAAGCTGGCCGCAACCATAAATCTTCGCGTTCGCAAAGGTTTTGTCATAGCCGTGCCGAAAGAATCTTTCGACCGCTTGGCAAGAGAGGATTTCAAGCGTGAATACTCTCGTGACCACTATTCATGGGCAGTAGCAACCATGTTGTCCTACATCGCTGAGTGGCGCAAGAGATACGACATCATCACGCCCATGCAATACGTGTTCGACCACGGTACTTTGGCCGAACCGCAAATCGCAGACTTTTGGTCGAAGGAGCAGCTAGAAAAATACCGTGCTGCCGGAAAGAAATTTGGAATCGTGCGAGACGGTGTAATGTTTGAGGATAAGAAGGCTTTTAAGCCGCTTCAAGCTGCCGACATTCTTGCATGGCAAGCACGCAATCATTTGCGATTGGCGCACGAAAAGAAACTAGACGATCCGAACAAGCTGGCATGGCATCGCGGATTTGCAGCACTTAAAAACGTAGACACGATGTATTTCACCGAACAATTAATGCAGAAGCATTTGGAGACAATGAACGCGCATAAGGACAAGACTGGCAAGTGGCCCTGGGACGATTTGATTCCGCCGGAGAATGTTAATGAAGAATCCGTCCGAACATGACAATTTTGAACGCTTGATGCGAGAAGTGTTGAAGGTTCCACACAGCGAGGTCGCGGCTAGGCTAAAGGCTGAAAAAACCGCGATAAAGGGCAGGTGGCCCACCCCGACCTGGAGATCGCCGCCGACTTGAGATGGTTTCGCGGGTGCCCCATCCTTGCGAATTTTGCAAGGGTGGGTTTGTGTTCTGGTTGACGCGCCCCAGGCACGTGTGTACCGCACGCTTTGGTTCCGGGTCGCGGGCTTCATGCCTGCCGCGCCGGAAGGCGGGCACAAGCCCGCAGCATAAAACGATGCGCGGTCAGATCATCACCTACTGCGGCGCTCTCTTCTTCGCGGCGCGGGCGAGTGCGATTTTCTTGTTCTTCTGCGCCTTGCCTGTTGACTCGCATGTTATAATCAATTATCCGAATGGATAATTGTCCCGCGGGAGCGGGCTTCATGCACAAGCCCGCAGAGAACTTAGGCAGCGTTGCCGAGGGACCTCTCTTATCCGATGAGGATACGATTCATCGATGGGGCATGGCGCAGCATCATAAATGACATGCGGGCTGTTTAAAAAGCTCTCCAGAAACACAACACCCCCTAATATCCAGACTCATTCGAATGGAAGGTTAAGAGCAACCCGTTCGTCTTTTGCAAACGATGCACTGCATTTGTGCAACAAACGCTGCAACTGCACTGCAATGAACACTTCCACGAATCTCGCGCGCAAGCTCTTTGCAATGAACAGTTCCAAAAACAAAGGACTTAAAGTCCATTGGAATGAACAGTTGCGAAAAAGGGGTATGCCACCCGGGGTATTAGTACGCTCTTTCTTAGAACAACAGCTCGCAACTCCAAACGCCGGGCCGCGCACTGCGCACGGTAGAATAGTGGCATCGGTAGCAAGATAGAACGTAATCACACATGGCCATTCGCCTCATCGCGCTCGACATCGACGGCACGCTGCTCGACAGTTCGTCACAACTGCCCGAAGCAAATGTGCGCGCCATCGCTGCCGCCGTGGAGTCCGGCATCGAAGTCCTGCTGGTCACCGGCCGGCGCTTCGACTTTGCCCTGCCCATCGCGCGCCAGGTGGGGTGCCCCTTGACAATGATTGTCAATAACGGCGCGCTCGTGAAGTCCACCGCCGGCGCCACCCATATGCGCCACCTGCTTCCCCGCGAAACCGCCGCCGAGGTGCTGCGCCACACGGCCGATTTCGCGCGCGGCGCGTCCATCGTGTTCGACCGGCTGCGGGAAAATCAGGTGATCTACGAAGACATCGACTGGGACGACCCGCAGCGCAAGGAGTATTACCTGCGCAACCGCGAATTTATCGCGCGCGTTTCTCCTCTGGCCGACGCGCTCACCGAGGACCCTATCCAGGTGATGTATACCGGGGCTGTGGACGAGATGCGGCGCGCCGAAGCCAGCCTGCGCGCGATGCAATCGCGAATTCCCTTCTCCCTCGCCGTCACTTACTATGATTCCCGCGATTTCGCCTTGGTGGACGTGGTGGGCCTCCATTGTTCCAAGGGCGCCACGCTCGCCAAGTGGACGGCGCAGCTCGGATTCCAGCCAAGTGACGTCATGGCGATTGGCGATAACCTCAACGATCGCGAAATGCTGGAATTTGCCGGCCTTCCCATCGTGATGGCCAATAGCGTGCCCGAATTGAAAACGCTCGGCTGGCAGCAAACGCTTTCCAACGACGACGGCGGAGTGGCCGCGGCCATAGAAGCCTACGCCCTCGGAAATGTCGCCCTGGGAAATATCGGATGACCCGAACTACTGCCCAAATCTTGTCCCTGCCGCTCGTCGCGGTATTGGCCGTGCTTGCCGCGCCCGCTGCCCGTGCCGATTATGCTGTGTTGCGCAGCGGCCAGCGCATTGAGATCACTGGTTTTGAGCGCCTGACGAATCGCCTGACGAACGGCGTTACGGGTGCGGTTACGGGCGGGGTTGCGGATGGGGTGACGGGTGCGGCGGCAGGTGGGGTGACGGATGGGGTGACAGGTGGGGTGACGGAAATTGTGCGGTTGCATGTTGCCGGTGGCAGCGTCGACTTGCCCGCCGAAGAACTCATCGCCGTCGAGCCGCAGGAAACGTTTCCGCCTAATGCGATCGCGACACTCAATGTGCCTTACGCGGAGCATATTCGCGCCGCATCGGCCGCTTATGGAGTCGATGCCAGGCTCATCGCGAGCGTCATTGCGGTGGAATCGAATTTCAATCCGCGCGCCGTTTCGCGAAAGTCCGCGCAGGGACTCATGCAGCTCATCCCGTCGACGGCCGCGCGCCTCGGTGTGCGCGACGCCTTTGACGCCCGGCAGAATATCGACGGTGGCACGCGCTATCTCAAGGAGCTGCTGGGACGCTACACGCAGGACGTGACGCTTGCCCTCGCGGCATACAACGCCGGTCCCCAGATGGTCGACCTGTATCGCGGCGTGCCTCCTTTCCAGGAAACCTGCGACTACGTCCGCCGCGTGACTGAAAAATTAAGAAATCAGAATGTTTCGCCCAAGCCAGCGGGTGTCCCGCGACCCATCCGTTGAAAACAAAATTGAACGAAATTGAAACGAAATTGGACTGAAGTTGACTTGAATTGAAGTGAACTAGACTGAATTGAACAGGACTGAAGCCCGCAGCCGTCTTATCGCGGCGCTGTAAGGGGCGTGTCGGGCCGCCCGAAGCCCCCTAACGGAGGCAGACCTGCAGGCGGTTGACCGGTGCCTGCTCCGGGCCCGACCCCGAGCCCGACCCCAGCCCCTCCGCCCGCTGCTGCGGGGGGAATCCCCCCGCCGGGAACTTGACCAGGCAGCTGGCCCGTGTTCCCCAGCGGATTAAAAATAAATTCCCACTCCTCGTATTGCTCCCCGCCTTGATAGACGCGCAGCGAAGGCTGCTTCACCTTGCTGCCGACGCCAACCAGTTGACCGCCAAGCACCTGACCTTGCGCCCCGAATGACGACGTTGACGAAGACGACAGTTGCGACAGTCCAACACTGCCGGGTTGCGTCGTGGATTGCTGCGCGCCCGGAGCTTGTCCATTAGGCTGCGCATTCGGCGACTGCCCATTTGCCGGTTGAGTGTTGGGTGACAGAGAATTGCCCGGCTGCGTCGCCGCCGCCTGAGCGCCGGCCTGCGTCGGCAAGATGCCGGCCGACGGCGTTCCTGCAGACGACGCTCCGCCTGCCTGCGCGACGAAACCCTGCGCCGCCGCTGCTTCCTGGATCGTTTGATAGCGCACGCTGCCGGTGAGAGCGCCGCTCGGCGACATGTAGATCGGCCGCCACGAGCCGTCGTCGCGGTTCACGGGATCCTTGTAGACCTTGCGCAGGAAGTGGACGTTGTCGGCGCCCGTCTTGGTCAGGTCGTCGAGGCTGGCGGGAAAGCGGCCGTTCTTCTGGAAGTACAAACGGATGGCGCGCACGTACTGCTTGCCGCGCCACACCGCGTCGTCTTCCCGCTGGCGGCGGCCCTGCAGCAGCACGCTCGGCGTGGCGACGGTAACGACAAGAGCGAGCGATGCCACCATGAAGATCGCCATCAGGACGGCGTAGCCGCCGGCTTGGTCACGCCGCGCGCGAGACCGCCCGCCGCGCTTCATGACCCGCTCGGTTCTTCCATGGTGAGGGTGGTGCGGCGGCCCGTCGCCGTCTCCTCCAGTTCGGCCGTGCTGTTGCCGATCTGCACGAGGCGGAAGCGGCCGTCGAGGAGCTCGCCGACTCCGAGGATGTACACCTCCTCGCCTTCGCTGAACAGGGCGCGGCGCGTGCCGGTACGGGCGTCGGCAACGTAACCGAAAAAGGTCGCGGGCACCTGCAACGGCGGAGGCGGCGCCGGAGCGCTCGGCGCGGCCGCCGTGCTGGCTGCCCTTGCGGGCGGCGGGGGCGGTGGGGGTGCAATGTCGAAAATGTTGCGCCGCAGTCCCTGGTATTCGAATTTCTTCACATCTTCGAGAAGGTCGAAACGCAACGCGGGGTTCTCAACCGGCAGCGGCACGAAGCGCTGGTTTGCCACGGGAATGGCGGAGGCAACAGGCGCAGGCCAGATGCTGCGATAGCCGATATAGACGGCCACCGCCATCAGGACGATAAGGATCGCGATTTTGACTCGCTGGTTCATCGTCAAGCCCGAAAATACGTGCGCAGGCGGAGATTCAACCGCAAATTCCCGCCTGAACCTGCCGCCAGGGAAAGCTCGTCGAGCACATAAAAGTTTTTCGACCTTTCCAGCCCGTTGATAAAGCGCACAACGCTTGGATAGTCGCCGTTCACGGTGGCGCCGATTTCGACCAGGAGAACGCCGCGCTTGTCGGCCGCATGCTGGTTGAAGGTGACGTCTCCGGCCCGGAGGCCGGCGGCGCTGGCGACTTCACCCAGATTGTCGACGATCGCCGAGTATGCCTTAGCGGCGGGCGGCAACTCGTCCATGAAGAACGCAGCGGATTGCTGGTCCACAGTAGGCAGTTCCCTGCGGATCCGCTCGCCGCGCGCCACGTCGGCCGCCAGGAGATCGCGCTGGCGTTTGAGAAGAAGCAACTGGGTCTCGTCGGGACGCGGTGCGGTGGCGATGCGCCAGTTGATGCCGATCAGCAGCACGTCAAAGAGCAGCAAGCCGGCCAGAGCCCAGCGGATCAGTTTCTTTCGTCTTCGCAACAGGATACTCATCAACTCACCGAATAGCGCGCCACAAGAGAAAGCGTTGTGGGAGCGTTTGCGGCGGCGGAATCGGGACGCCGCTCGCTCAAAAGCTGAATTTCGGAAAACTCGGAAGAATTCTCGAGCGTGCGCAAAACCTGCAGCTTAGCCTGATCTCCAAGGGCCTCGATGGTAAAGCGCAGCTCAAGGTGATCGCCCGCCAGCCGGGGCTCGATGCTCACGACGCGCGCGCCTGTAGGCAGGCTCTTTTCCAGGTCCATGAAGATGCGCGTCCAGGGAAAAGCGCGCTGAGCGATCAAACTGTTAAGGAAAGCCGCAAGGTCGCGGCGCTGAACGGTGGCGGGCTGGTTGAAGAACGCCTCGAGCTCGCTCCGCTCACCTTGCAGCTTCGCCACATCCGCGGTGAGCTGCTGAACCTGATTCTGGATATTCGTGTTTGTGCGCCACACGCTGTAGGCATTCCACGCCAGGCCGATCATGAGCAGGACGCCGACGGCGCCCGCCGTGATGGACCCGACCATGAAGCGGCGGTCACCTTCCAGCGGCGAAGTCGCGAGATTCAGGCGTGTCTTCATAATTTTCTTCCGGTCTTTTTCCTAACCTTCTTCTTCCCGTTCTGTCTTTCGGGCCTCAGGCGCGATTCGCAGCCCACCCGACGAGCGCATCCATATCCCGGTCGACAAGGGGCCGCAAACCGGGCTCCAACTGACCGGATCCGCTGGCCGAGGTGAGCAACGATCCCACCGGACAACGCAGTTCGGTTTCCAACTGCGACGCAAACTCCTCCATCCGGCCGCCCAGACCCGCAAGGCGCACGGCGCTGATGCCTTCGCTCCAGGAATCCTGGTAGTAAGCCATCAACGGGTAAATTTCGTCGAGCAGCATGCGCGGCGATACCTGCGCGTCATCGGTCGGAAGCTCCATGCACCGGAAGCCGCAAAGAATTCCTTCGCGCGCGATCGCCGTGGTGAGAGACCTGCCCGCCACGCGCGCCAGCAGGGCCGGCCGGTGATCGTCGAGCAGGGGCAAGGCGGCGAGCGTGGAGCTCATAACCACGCCGGGACTCATGCCCACCGATTCCATCAGCTGCTCGTATTCCCGAATGATGCGCAAACGGGCGAGGCCGGTCACAATGTCCACTCCTTCTTCACGCGGGGCCTGGCGCATGAAGGAGATGAGTGTTTCCTCGGCTTCGAAGGGAACGCTTTTCTTGAGCCGCCAACGCAGCAGCGGAATGGCTTCGGAAGGCGACCGCGGGAACACGTCAAAATGCAGGACGAAAACGCGAATGACCGGGTCCGGCACAAGAAGGGCCACATCGTGGCCGCGAACATGGAGCTTGGCGAATACCCGGGCGACGGCGTCGCGAACTTCGGCGGGCTTAACCATATTCGTTTCGACGGCAGTGGGGTTGAGCGATCCCGGCGGCAGAGGCTCGATGGCGAGGGCTTCGAGCTGGCCGGTGCGTCCCCAGTGAGCGCCGGCTACGTAATTGTGGCTGATCTCGCACACAGTGGCCGGGCGCGGCACCTTATCGAGCCACTGGGCGGCGCGCCGCACAAGGGCGTTGCGGTAAATTCCCTGCCGGATTCCGTTGGCCGAAGTGATTTTCATAACTTGCTCGCCGGAGCGCGCGGACCGCGCTCGCCATCCATCGCCGACATGGTCACTCGATAAAGGTGACCTTGTTAATCTCCTTAAGGGTCGTGGCGCCTTCCTTGACTTTCGCCAGGCCGGAGTCCCGCAGGAACGTCATACCCTCTTCACGGGCAATGCGCTTGATCTCGGAAGTCGGCCGGCGGTTCACGATCATTTCACGGATACGGTCGGACAGGTCCAATAGTTCGGTGATGGCCGTGCGGCCGTGATAGCCGGTGCCGGAACACTCCAGGCATCCCGCCCCTTCCGCAAAAGGCACGGCACTCCATTGATCCGGGTCCAGTCCCGAGGCGCGCAAGACTTCGGCGTCATAACCCACATAGCGCTTGCAGTGCTCACAAATGACACGAACCAGGCGCTGCGCCAGAATGCAATTCAATGCGGAGACGAAGTTGTAGGGCTCGACTCCCATGTTGATAAAGCGGCCGATCACGTCGGTGACGTTATTGGCATGGACGGTGGTGAAGACGAGATGGCCGGTCAGAGCAGACTGAATGGCAATTTGCGCCGTCTCCTGATCGCGGATTTCGCCGACCATGATCTTGTCGGGGTCGTGCCGCAAGATGGAACGCAAGCCGCGCGCGAAGGTCAGCCCTTTCTTCTCGTTCACCGGGATTTGCGTGATCCCGCGGACCTGGTATTCCACCGGGTCTTCGATGGTGATGATCTTGTCTTCGTCGGTCTTGATCTCGTTGATGGCAGCGTAAAGGGTGGTGGTCTTGCCCGAGCCGGTGGGACCGGTGACCAGCACCATGCCATAAGGTTCGCGGATGTAACGGCGGATTTTCCGCAGCTCGTCTTCGGAAAAGCCGATGACGGAAAGGCTCAGGTCCGCGAATTTCTCCGAGAGCGTCTCTTTATCGAGGACGCGCAAGACGGCATCTTCGCCGTGAATCGAAGGCATGATGGAGACACGGAAATCCACGAAGCGTCCCTTGTAGCGGACGCGGAAACGGCCGTCCTGAGGGATGCGGCGCTCGGCGATATCGAGTTCGCTCATCACCTTGATGCGCGAAAGGATCGTGGAATGCCACTCCTTGGAAATAGGCGGCATGGCGTGGACGAGCGAGCCATCAATGCGGTACTTGACGATCACTTCGGTGTCGCGCGCTTCGATATGAATGTCACTGGCGCGCCGCTCGAGGGAGGTGAAGATGACGGTGTCGACGAGGCGCACGATGGGGCTTACGGCGGAATCGCGCGTGAGCCGGTCGGGCGAAATCGTCTGGTCGCTTTCCTCTTCTTCCTCCACCACCTGGAGGGTGAAAGCCTCGGTGGCCTGTTCGAGAACGCGCTGCGATTGTTCGGTGCGCTTCAGCAGGTCGCTTATCTGGGCGGCGGTGGCAACCTTGAGCACAAGCTTCTTACCCAAAAGGAGAGGCAACTCATCGCTGAGCAGCACCTGGCTGGGGTCGGCGACGGCGATCATCAACTGGTTGTCCCTCTGTTCGAGCGGCACGAAATTGAAACGGAACATCAGGTCAGCCGGAATCGCGCGGAACAGTTCGGGATCGATGCGCGCTTCGTTGAGGTCGACGAGCGGACAGCGGTAGCGCTCGGCCAGCCGCTGCGCATGGTCGCGTTCCTGCTGCGCCAACAGCTGGGCTTCCTGCAGGGATGGAGAAATCGGATTGTAATCTGTCGTGGACATGAGTTTGTACAGGAGTTATCCCGCGCCGGCACCCACCGAGAAGGAGAAAAGCGGCAGGTAAAGTGAGATCAAAACGAAGGCTATCACAACCGCCATGAAGATCAAAATTGCGGGTTCGACAACAGCAATAAGCGTTGCCAGGCGCTGATTGGTTTCTTCCTCGTAAAATTCGGCCACGCTGCCGAGCATAGGCGTGAGCGATCCGCTGGCCTCACCGACCTCGATCATCTCCAGGCCCAGCTCAGGCACGAGTCCCGTCGTACCGAGCGCCTCGTGCAGCGACTTGCCTTCGCGCACCAACTGCGAAGCCTGACCGATGCCGGTGGACAGCATGCGATTGCCAACCGAGTCAGCCGCGGTGGAAAGAGCGGTGACCAGGGGCGTGCCGCCGGAAAGCAGAGTGGAGAGCGTCCGGCAGAATTGCGCGACTTGAAACTTAATCCAGATATCGCCGAGAGCGGGCATCTTCAGTTTGAGACGGTCCAGCTCCAAACCACCAACCTGTGAGCGCGACCACAGGATCGCGCCCGCAACCAGGGCAACCAGCGCCAGACCCGCGGCAACAAAATACGAGCGATCGATGGCGGCGACCGAGAGCAGCACCTGAGTGAGCGTGGGCAGCTCCACGTGCATATCGGCGTACAGCTTGGCGAACTGGGGCACGACATACGTAACGAGGTAAATGATGATCAAGGTCGCAAACGTGATCAGCAGGAGAGGATAGATCATCGTGGCGATCAGTTTCTTCTTCACTCCCGTGGAAACGCGCTGGTAGGAGATGTAATAGTCGAGTACGCCGCTGAGGTTTCCGCTCTTTTCGCCCGCGAGGATCGAAGTGACGTAAACCTGGGGAAAAGTGCCCTGCTGCTGCATGGCCTCGGAAAGCGACGCGCCTTCACGGACGCGGTCGCGCACGTCGAGCAGCAGCGGGCGCAGCCGTGGCGATGCGGCGCGTTCGGCGAGCATATCGAGCGCCTTCAAAATTGGGAGGCCCGCCTTAACAAGGGTATTGAACTGCTGATTGAAAATCAGGAAGTCCGCGGCGCGGATCCGGTTGCTGCGCCGGCCGACGGCGCCGGTCAACAGGCCGTCACGGGCCTGGACCGAGTAGACGTAGAGGCCCCGGTCGGACAGCTTTTGTCTGGCTTCGGCCACCGACTGCGCCGCTTCGACCTGCGAAAATACGCGGCCTGCCGTGTCGGCAACCTTACAAAGGAAATCAGCCATAGACCTAAGTCTACTCCATCAAGCGTTCAGGCAGTAAAGGGGCGGGCTAACAGGTGCGAACCGTGCACCCCCATTATAAATGAAAGCAAAAAATATTACAGGCTCGTTACAAACAGAAATTAAAAGGGTTACAAAAATCCCAAGTGTGGCTGCCATGCGGTTGTGCCGATTTCAGGGCGAAGCAGCCTCAACCGACGCCCGGATCTGACACTTTTCCATCTGCTCCGCGGCTTTGGGGAAGGCAGGCTTCAAGGCCAGAGTTTGCTGGAACTCAGATCGCGCATCGAGACAATCATTCCGCCTGGCAAGCACGACGCCCAAAGCGAAGTGAAAGGCGGGATCGGTAGGCCGCAGATCTATCGCCTGCCTGATATCCCGTTCGGCCTGGTCGTATTCGCTTTTTCTCATTTCGATCAGCGCCAGCTGCAAAGGCACGTCCGCCAGCGTGGGATAAATGGCCTTCGTCTTCCGGAAATATTGCTCGGCTGTCACCAGATCTCCCCGGTTGTAGGAAAGCCGGCCCAGGTTGTAGGTTGCCTGCCAATCGCGGGGATCCGCCTGCAAAACCTGCTTCAAAATTGAGATGGCGACAGCGGTGCCGCCACGCCGATCGAGCTGCAGGGCGTAATTGTTCATCGCCGCGGGGTTTCGGGGCGCCGTCAAGGCAGCGTGCTGAAACAGCTCAAAATCATCGCTCCAATAAACCTGTGCGTTAGCGGCACTGTACGAAAGAGGACCGAGGACGATGATCACGGCCAGCAGCAGCGGTCGAGGCAAGCCGAACGCAAGCGGGCCCTTAGCCAGGTGAATGGCCGCCAGTGCAATCAACAGTGAAGCGCCAAATCCCGGCAAATAAAAATAACGGTCGTGTACAAGCTCACCCGCGGAAAAAGCAAAGAGATCGAGGGCAGGCAGCAGCGTCAGGAATAGCCAGGCGCTTGCGAAAAGCGTCTCTCTACGGCCGAGCGCGTCCCGGAAGAACCAGAGGGCAAAACCGGCGAATGCCAATATCGCGACCGGCAGCCAGAAGTGCGCGAAACCGGCTTGGCTGGAAACGGCAACGTCATAAAACGCAGCAAGGCGAACCGGCAAGAACCACTGCCGAAGATAAAAGAACAACACCGAAGGAAGCGTCAGCACAAAACCGGCTATTGTCAGCGTGCCGCCGGAATTGGAAAAACCGTGAAGAACGGTGAAACGAAGGATCAGATAGCCGATTACAACCGGCACGTAGATTGCGGCGATCTTTGCTGCTGCCGCGAAACGTGACTTTGCCGCATGGAAAACCTCCGGGAAATTGTCCGTCGATTGGATGCCGAACAGCCAGGCATGCACAAAAACCGCGCAGGGCAGGACGATCGCCGTCTCCCCGGAGAGCAGACCGGCTGCGTAAGATGCACACGAAACGGACATCCAGCCGATACGGTGATGCTCGCGGGAGTTGAGATAGGCAAGAAACGCGCACAAGAAGAACACCGCGCATACGGATTCCGTGGCGCCGGAAACCCAGGCCACAACTTCATGGCGCATCGGGTGGATGCCGAACAACAAGGCCGTCAAAGCCGCGACAAGCGGGCGGCCGGTAAGCTTGCGCGCGACACGGTATGCAAGGAAAGTGGCTAGCAAGTGAACTGCGATTGCAAAGGCGTGCCAGCCGACGGGGTTCAGCCCGAAGATCGCATGATTGATGCGGAACCAAACCAAATTCAGCGGCCGGTAATAGCCGCCGGGCGTCGCGGGGAAAAGATGTTGCCAGACCTGGCCGCGAAAATATTGCGGCAGGAAGCGCCACGCCTGAACGAAGGGATTGTCGAGGATCAGGCGGCGATCGTCGTAGGTGAATTCAAAGCGGATCGAAGCCGCATACAGCAACGCCGTAATGGCCAGCACGCCCGAGACAAGCGCCGGTTCACCGAGCGGCTTCTGCCCTGCGCCGCTGGTTTTGTTCTGCTCGATTTCCGATGTCAAAGCGGGCATGTCGTAAGCGGGCCGCACGCAAATGCAATTTTGTGCTTGCGCGGCTGAGACTGCAGGTTAGCACGGCCGTTTTGGAGCGGGGTGAGCGGAGTTCGGGCGTAGCATCCTTGAAGTAACGGCGGGGGAAAAGCCCGGGGTCAAGAGCGTCAGGGCGCGGACCGAACCTTAGCGGAACCATCGACAATCGCTACGCCCACGGGAACCTGAAAACGAAAGATCGACTCCTGCAGCGGCAGGTTGAATTCCCAATTGCCGAAGCGATATTCGAGCTCGATGCCGCCGGGCTGGAGGATGCGAACGTTGCCGAGTTCTCCGGTTGCCGGATCGATTTCGAGCAAAACCTGATCGAACTGCTGATCGGGAGTGGCCAGAGCATACGCGTCAGCCTGTTTTTGTTTGGGCCGCTTTTCGCCGCGCGGCAGGCAGCGCAGCACGACGCGCCCGGCGGTCCCAGGCGTCTGGTTCGCCACGTCCACGCGATCGCACAAATCGGCGAGGCGGGCCTTGCCGGTGAGCAGGACGAGTGGCGTGCGCCAATCGGCGCTCTCCTTGATGGGAGCTCGGGTGACGGTGCGATCAGCTGGCACATAGAAAGAAACCGTTTTGCCATCGGAGATGAAAAGCTTCGGTTGAGGAGATTCGTAATCCCAGCGCATGCGGCCGGGCCGGGCGAAGTAGACGATGCCGGACTCGATCTGCGCGCCGCTGCGGTTATCGCTGTAGCGTTCGAGAAACACGGCCTTGAGGGACTTGGCATCGTGATACCGCTTTTCCAGTGCGCGCACGGCCGGCGCAGCTTCAGGCGATATCGTGCCGGCGGCAGATGCAGTCAGAGGGAAAGCAAGCAACAGCGGGAGCAAAAGCTTCGTCGTCACAGTAAAAGTCTAGCAGGAAAGGGAGAGGAGGAGAGTACAGAGAAAAACGGGCTAAATCGCGGGATCTGATGCCGACGCCGTGGTGCTCTCGTTGTGGCGAATGATGGCGCTCTGGTCGGTGTAGAAATGACGGTCGCCGCTCTGGCCGGCAACGACCGGGTCGGCATTCACCGAAAACGCCAGAACATGACCGGCAGAATCAGCGGATAGAATTGTGTAAGTGAATGTGTAGCCGGTCTTGTTCCCCGTCGCGAGCACCGAGTCGATCAACCCGGCGTTGTTCTGGTCCACCACAACGGTTGTTCCGCCAAGTTGAACGAGCGCCGTTGTGTAACCGATTCCGTAAGTTGTGGAGTACACCGTTTCAGCGGTCGTAATGTTTCGCAGATTGGCAACGGCTGCCGCTTCGTTGGCGCGCATCTTGCTGCGAATGAAGTTGGGGATGGCAATGGCGGCTACGATCAGAATGACAGCCACGACAACAAGAAGTTCGATGAGCGAGAACCCGGCTGAGGCCTTGTTGCTGCGATTGCGACCGAGTTGTTTTGTGCTGGCTCGCATGGGGCACCGCGTTTTGCTGCTCTTACGACTTCGTTTTCTCGTGGGACAGGATTCTCACAATCTTTGGTGAAGCGCCGGGGAGAAGGAAACCCTCTCCCCGACCCTCAGGTAACTGTGTTTAGCTGATCGGCGTGCTGTTGGCGTTTGCAGTGCCGGAAGCATTGGCGCGGATCACACCGGACTGGTCAGTGAAGAAGCGGCGCTGACCGGTAGTGCCCACCGTGACAGGAGCTGCCGCGACCGTGTAGCTCTGGATGTTGCCGCTGGAATCGGCCGCACCGGCCGTGTAGGTGAACGTGTAGCCGCTCTTGGTGCCGCCGGCCAAAACCGAGTCAACCAAGTCAGCCGAAGTGGACGTTGCCGGAGTCGCCGGTCCGAGGTTCGACAGCGCGCCGGGATATCCGCCGTAGGTCGTCGAATAGGTGACTGCCGCAGTGTTCAGCGTACGCATGGAACCGACCGCAGAGGCTTCATTGGCTGCCATCTTCGAGCGCAGCAGGTTGGGGATGGCGATGGCCGCGATGATCAAAATGATCGCCACGACGATTAGCAACTCGATCAGTGAGAAACCCTTCTGTTGATTCTTGTTTCGCATGATTTTCTGAATTCTCCTTGAGATACGTGCTTCGATGGCCGCACCGGGCATCGCACTTGAATAGTGCACAACCTATGCCATCTGCTGCCGGCGATAGGTAACCGCAACGACACATTCCTCGTAAGGTCTACGGCCGTGGGGACTTGCGTTGAGCTCCCAAGGGGCCCAATCCGCGCTCAAGGCGTGAAAACCACGTCCAGTAGCCTCTGGAATGCCGCAAAGTGTCATTCAAGAAAGTCGAAAAGTGTCGGGGCAGACGCGCGGTGAACTGCCGTTTCGGGACGCTCCGAAATGGAACGGCTTGCCGATGCACGGCGTTCACTGAACGATAACGTTCGGGTTGAGCGATGAGCAGGTCGTCGCAGGCGCAACCACATGCGTCTGCGATGCTTGCGCTCTACAGCATGTCAGTTCACATTTAACTGAATAGGCACTCCCACTTATCAGAAGGCGTGATTCCGATTGCGTGCGTGAGAACGACATCTCTAAACTGGTTTAGTTGGTCAGGACCAAATCGGTCCGCGAGGCAGGTCGTGAGGCACGCGGTGCGGAAGTATCTGATTGCACTATTCAGCTCGATCGGCTTTATCGCGATCGTTGCGTTTGTCGTGCGCCTGATTTTTCTGGTTCATACGTTCCACGTCTACGAAGAACCGGCGGTGCGCGATAACCTGCAATTTGGCGCGGAGACGGGGGCCATTGCCGCGGCTATCGCTTCCGGGCGAGGCTTCAGTTCCCCGCTGCGATTTCTGCAGACCGGTCCTTCTGCGTGGCTGGCGCCGATTTATCCCTACATGCTCGCCGGGGTCTTCAAGCTCTTCGGCACTTACAGCTACACGTCCAACATCGTCATTCGCGTTCTGGACTGTGCTTTTTCCGCGCTCACCTGCTGGCCGCTGGCAGCGATCGCCACCAAGGCATTCGGCAAACGGGTGGGCATCGCGTCGGCCTGGCTGTGGGTGTTTTTGCCGACGGCGATTTTCTTCCCCGTGATCTGGGTATGGGACACGACGCTGGCGGGACTATGGATGGCGCTGCTGATTGCCGCCACTTTTGAATTGCGCGGCTCGACGCGAGCGGCGCACTGGATCGGCTACGGCGCGCTGTGGGGCGCCGGTGCAATGATCAACCCGTCGCTGCTCGCCATTCTTCCCTTCCTCGGACTGTGGGCGATCTGGCCGTTGCGCTGGCAGATTCAACGCGCAGCGCAGCTGACTGCCTTTTCGGCGCTCGTGTTTGCCTGTTGCCTGGTTCCCTGGACGGTTCGTAATTACGTTACTTTCCACAAGTTTATCCCGCTGCGCTCGAACTGGGGTCTGGAGCTGTGGCTCGGCAACAACGCGGAAGTGCCCGACACATGGACCCCGTACCTCCACCCCAACGACAACATTAACGAAGCCCGCAAGTACGCGGCGATGACAGAAATTCCCTACATGGAAGAGAAGAAGCAGGAAGCATACGCCTTCCTGTGGAGCCACCCGAGGGATTCGGCGCGCTTCTTCTTTCACCGCTTTGCCGACACATGGCTGGGGGTCTGGGATTCGCCCGTCGATCTCTGGAAGAGCATCTCGCTCTATTACAAGCTTCTGCTTGTCTCCAACATACTGTTCTCTCTGCTGGCATTTCTCGGCATCCTGTTTGCCTGCCGTTCGCACAATGAATATTCGCTGCCGCTGGCCTCTGTCATGCTGTTTTTCCCGATCGTCTTTTATCTCACCCATGCGACGCAGCGCTATCGCTATCCCATGGACTGCGTGATGGCCGTGCTCGCGGTCTTCGCGATTGCCTACCCTCTTTCGCGTCTGGCATCCCGATTTTCCCGGGGCGCAGGCCAGGCAAAACCCGCTACCGAAGCACCTGCGGCAGGGTTAATATGGCCTCAGGAATAGACGGCTGGCACAGCAGGACGCCTATGAGCGGACATCCCCGCCTCACGATTCTCTGCCCCGTGCATAATGAAGAGGCGCTCGTTCCTCTGTTTTTCGCGCGGATGCAACCGGTGATGCAATCGCTGCTGGGGCGCTACGACGTCCACCTGATTTTTCTCGACAACGCATCCACCGATCACACGGCGCAGGCGATCAAGAACGTGCGAGACGCGTGGCCCGACACGTACCTGGTGAAGATGAGCCGTAACGTCGGCTACCACGCATCCCTCGAGTGCGGGCTGCGTACGGCGACGGGCGATCTGTTCGCCATCATCGACGTCGATTGCGAAGATCCGCCAGAGATGATCGCGCAGTTCGTGGAGACGCATGAAAGCGGCTACGACATCGTGTACGGCGAGCGTGTGGACCGCGAAGAGGCCGCCGCGCTCAAGGGCGCGCGCAAGTTCTTCTATCGCCTGCTGCATGCGGTGGCCGACGACGAAATCCTGCTCGACATGGCCGAGTTTTCTCTATTCACCAACGAAGTGCGCTGCGCCATTCTCGACGAAAATACTTCCTATCCCTTCCTGCGCGCCTCGATAGCGCGGGTCGGATTCCGGCGCGCGGCGATCCCGTTCAAGCGGCAGAAGCGCATCGCCGGCAAGACCCATTACAACCTGTTCCGCATGTCACTGTTCGCGATTGGCGGCATCCTGTCGGCTTCCACTCTGTTCTTGCGCCTGCCCATCTATTTTTTGCCCGTCTGGCTGGCGTCTTTGTTCCTGCTGGGATTCGGCTTTATCTCGACGCATTCGCCATGGTTTCTGCTCGCTGGCTTTATCGTGTTTGCGGCTTATCTGGGCGGCACCGCGGCCGTCGCGGCGCTTTACCTGGCCCGCACCTACAGAAACGGTTTGAAGCGCCCGAACGCTTTCGTAAATCACAGCCACAGCATTCTGCAGCCGCTGGCCGACGTAGCCGACCCCTACGCCGAGCCATTTCACAATCGGTCCGCGGCCGCGCGCGCTGACCGATAGCATGCCGGCAATCGCATCGACACCAGATCCTATGACTGTGGTTACGCCTTCGGGCATTGATTCCTGTCCGGCATGCGCAAGCGAACGGCACGCCACGATCTATCCACAAGCGCTCGACCCGATTACGCTTGACGCATTCAGCGTGGTGCAATGCGGCGCGTGTGGCCTGGCCTACACGGCGCCGCGACCTCGTTCGCTCGACCGCTATTACCCGCAGGAATACCGCGACTACGGGCCGCTGGTGAAAGGCGTGCTCAACCGCCTGTATGAATTGCGCGTGAAGCGCTGGACTGGCTGGAAACCGGAGGGTGGGGCCGTTCTCGAGGTGGGATGCGGCCCAGGGCTGATGCTCGCGGCATTCCAGCGGCGTGGCTGGCGGGTGATGGGCATCGAGCGCAATGCCGCGATGGCAGAGTCGGCACGGCGCAACTTCGGCGTCGACGTCACGGATGCGCCGATCGAAGCCCTGCCCGCTGACGCGCGCTTCGACCTGATCGTCCTTTTTCAGGTGCTCGAACACATCGGCGATCCGGTGCCGCTGCTAAAGCAATGTGCGAAGCTGCTGGCGCCAGGGGGGCGCGTCGTCATCAACGTGCCGAATCTCGCCAGCTGGCAATCGCATTTCGCCGGTGCGAAATGGTTGCACCTCGACGTACCGCGGCACCTCGTCCATTACACGCCCGAGACACTGTCCGCGACGCTCGAGCGCTCGGGCTTGCATCTGGGCGCAATCAGCTTTTCTTCGCTGGAACATGATCCGTACGGGTGGGTGGAAAGCACGATCAGCGTCTCCACCGGCCGGTTCAATACGCTGACGCGGTTTCTGATGGGGCTTGACCCATTCAGCCCGCGTATCTTCTTTTCCGGACTTTTCGCGGCGCTCCTTGTGCCGCCGGCGATGCTCCTTGCGTTTGCCAGTTGGGCTGCCGGTCGAGGCGCCCTGATGGAAGCCGTCGCCGTGCGCCGCGAACACCCGTGACGCCGCTCGTTCACTTACCTGATAAGGCAACCTTGTTTCCGGTTCGCTGCGGCAATCGCCCCGCCGCGGATTACGATTGCAGGGCGCGGAAGTCAGACGGAAAGGAAGCCCTCTCAACGTGAAGGCAGTGATCCTGGCTGGAGGTAAAGGCACCCGCATCAGCGAAGAAAGCTATCTTCGGCCGAAACCCATGGTGGAAATCGGCGGGAAGCCGATTCTCTGGCACATCATGAAGATTTATTCGGCCGCCGGAGTGAACGACTTCGTCATCTGCTGCGGCTATCGCGGATACGTCATCAAGAGCTATTTCGCCAACTATTTTCTGCACGCGTGCGACTTCACTTTCGACATTGCCAACAACAAGATGCACGTGCACCAGAGCGGCGCCGAGCCGTGGCGCGTTACGCTGGTCGACACCGGGGAAGACACGATGACGGGCGGCCGCATCAAGCGCGTGCGCGAGCACATAAAGGACGAAGACTTTTTTCTGACCTACGGCGACGGTCTCGCCGAAATCGATCCCAATGCCCTGCTCGCATTTCATCGCAAGAGCAAAGTGCTGGCTACGGTGACCGCCGTGCGTCCCCCGGGGCGCTTCGGTGCTCTCGATACCGAAGGAACGAGGGTGCTTAACATTCGCGAGAAGCCGCTGGGGACCAGCCGCATCAACGGCGGCTTTTTTGTCCTGTCACCCAAGGTGATCGACTATATCGCCAGCGACCAGACTGTCTGGGAGACCGAACCGCTGGAACGGCTGGCGCACGAAGGCCAGCTTGCCGCCTACGAGCACGAGGGCTTCTGGCAACCGATGGACACGCTGCGCGACAAAAATCAGCTCGAAGCGCTGTGGGCTTCCGGAAAAGCTCCGTGGAAAGTATGGTGAGCGCGGGACTGAGTCCACGGAACGCGCCCGCTTGCCGTTTTTGCGGTTCGCCGCTGCACCACACGTTCGTGGACCTGGGCATGTCGCCGCTGGCAAATTCCTATTTGAGTCCCGAGCAGCTCAACCAGGCCGAGCCGTTCTATCCTCTCCATGCGCGCGTTTGCGACCGGTGTTTTCTGGTGCAAGTCGACGAGTTTGGCGGCCCGGAAGCAATCTTCACCGATTACGCCTACTTTTCGTCTTTTTCCAGCAGCTGGCTGAAGCACGCCGAAGATTACGTGCGGATGATGGTGTCGCGCTTCGGCGTGGCGAGCGGCAATCTCGTGGTTGAAATCGCGAGCAACGACGGCTACCTGCTGCAGTACTTCCGCGACAGAAAGATCGACGTCCTCGGCATCGAGCCGGCGCAAAACGTGGCCAAGGCTGCGCAGGAAAAGGGCACCCCGACGATCTCGAAGTTTTTCGGGCTGGCAACGGCGCAGGAATTGACTGCCAGCGGCAAGCAGGCCGATGTAATCGTTGCCAATAACGTGCTCGCGCATGTGCCAGGGCTGGTGGACTTCGTTTCAGGGCTGCAGTGCCTGCTGAAGCCGGGCGGCGTTCTCACGCTCGAGTTCCCTCACCTGCTGCGTCTGATCGAAAGCAACCAGTTCGACACGATTTATCACGAGCACTTCTCGTATTTCTCGTTCTGCACGGTGGAAAAGATTTTCGCATCGCGGGGCCTGACGATTTTCGACGTGGAGGAGCTGCCGACGCATGGCGGCTCCTTGCGGGTCTTTTGTTGTCATGCGGGCGCTTCGGACCGGCAGGCTACCGACAGAATCGCGCAATTGCGCGAAAGCGAAATCGCCGCCGGCATTCTCAAGCTCGACACGTATTGCCGCTTCGCAGAACAGGTAAAAGAAACCAAACGCAGTCTTCTTTCGCTGCTGATCGAAATCAAACGGCAGGGCAAGTCGATTGTTGGCTATGGCGCGCCGGCCAAGGGCAACACGCTGCTCAACTACTGCGGCATCGGGCGTGATTTTCTTGATTACACCGTCGACATGAGCCCGCATAAGCAGGGCCACTTCCTGCCCGGAACGCACATCCCGATTTATGCGCCGGAGCAGATTCACCGCACGCGGCCCGACTATGTGTTGATCCTCCCGTGGAATCTGCGCGACGAAATCATTGGGCAGCTCGCCGAGATCCGCCAGTGGGGCGGCAAATTCATCCTCCCGATTCCCAAGGCTGAAATCGTTTCGTGAAAACAGTTCTCGTGACCGGCGGGAGCGGCTTCATCGGTCGTCACGCGCTCCCTCTGCTCACCGAACGAGGCTTTGCGGTTCACGCCGCCGCCAGGCATCCGCCCAAGGGCCGAGCCGCGAGTGGCGTTACCTGGCATGCCTGCGATCTGCTTGCGCCGGGGGTTCCCGGCGAAATCGTCGAGCGCGCGCGCCCGGATTACCTGCTGCTTTTTGCGTGGCACGCTGTGCCCGGCGAGTATTGGACAGCGCCGAGCAATGTCGACTGGGTGCGCGCCAACCTCGAGCTGGTCACAGCGTTCCGATCCGCTGGAGGGAGGCGCGCCGTCTTCAGCGGGACATGCGCCGAATATCAGCGCGACGCCGGCTGCTGCAAAGAAGACGCCACCGCGATGCAGCCCGACACCCTGTATGGACGATGCAAATACGAGGCTGAAACCAGGCTTGCGGAGATGGGCAGGCAGATGGGGCTCAGCTTCGCCTGCGGCCGGATCTTCTTCCTCTATGGGCCGCACGAGCATCCTTCGCGCGTGATCCCCTACGTGGTGCAGAGTCTGCTCAAGGGAGAACCGGCGTTGTGCTCGTCGGGCGAGCAGGTGCTCGATTTCTCCTACGTTCACTTTCCAGCACAGTGGGATCCGAAGCTTGGAATTCACGTGACTTGAAGTCGCGG
>JADMIO010604022.1_pt1 | contig 47061 bp, 60 predicted proteins | sample 8958161 | NCBI WGS metagenome assembly JADMIO01 (sample SAMN16585339, study PRJNA669376) | soil metagenome | isolation source: Crop rotation soil | place: USA: Cullars Rotation, Alabama | collected 2011
GCCGCGACTTCAAGTCACGTGAATTCCAAGCTTCGGATCCCACTGTGCTGGAAAGATACGGAACTGTCTGCATACGCGCGCGTGTGTGTGTGTGTGCGTACTTGTAAACAGAAGCGCTATTGTTGTTGCATGCGCTAATTATTGCTCCCTCGTCAGACAATAATAGTACGATTGTGATTATGCAGCAGCGCCAGCTTAATGATTTCATTATGAATGGCATCGACTTAGATCATAGACACTAGTGTTCTCAAATTGCGAAACAATGTCGTCGTCAGAAAAACATTACGAAATGGCACCAACAACAAGCGACATTCAAAATGCAACATCAATGGCACACAATCCATATTACAATCATCAATATAACAATACACATTCACATTGGCATCACACACATGTGTATCGGTCAATGTCAACACAAGTACCGGTGCAACAGAATGTGTACAATAATAATGCATATTATACACCGTATCCTAATAGGTCTGTTATTTATCCCCAGTTCCTTCTATCATCGCGAATTATCTATTCAAATTTGCACGAGAATGTATTGAAATGCGGAAGTACAGAAAACAACCAGAGGCGACAAAACAATTCTCACACTTTGTCTCTTCATATTAGAATTGTTGTAGATCACCTCCATACCCATCAAAATCAGCGTGTCAATACAAACGTGCACGCAATCACTCGGCATCATCACTATTGCGGTACAACACTGATTACGGACAATATCGTACGCTTAAATAATTCAAGATCATTTATCCAATAACCAATGTTTAGCACAAATGTTAGCAACAACAACGGCAACGAGCGATTCAATGAGTGCCTCGCGTAATTCAACAAGTGTGGCGCAGATGTCGGCGGAACAAATGAATGAATATATGCAACAACAACAGGCCATATTTGCGCAGGCAGATGAAGGGCAAAGTGGAATGCACAATACGCAGGTGATCATAATTATAATCATAATGAAATCAGCCTAATTAAATAAATGCAGATGCCATTCGATGTGACCTCTTATCACACATCGACGTCATCGCGTGCACAAGCTGCACCGCCGCCAAACAGCAGCGACGCTTGTGCCAACATCGTTCACTGTCTCATGTGCTATCATACGGTATGTTGCAGACATAAACGCGCGCACACACACACACGTATTACAGGGACGTGAGGAGGAGTTCAGTCGCAAGGCAATCGAAGGACTGATAAAGAAGTTGAAAGACAAGCGTGACGAACTCGACGCACTCATTCAAGCAGTGATATCCAATGGCAAGACCCATACAAAATGCGTGACAATCCAACGAACACTGGATGGTCGATTGCAAGTAACCTCCCTCTCCCTACGTCCCTCTCATCTCCTCTCCCTCCCAGGTAGCCGGTCGAAAGGGCTTCCCGCACGTAGTCTACTCGCGGATCTGGCGGTGGCCAGACTTGCACAAGAACGAACTGAAGCACATTGCACGATGTCATTATGCATTCGATCTGAAGGCGGATCTTGTCTGCGTTAACCCGTATCATTATGAACGGGTCGTGTCACCGGGTATTGGGAATATTGGTAAGACATAAATGAATGAATTCAACAATGTCAAATCATTAGCAGATTTGTCGACGTTAAGGATTGATGTCACTAATCCAGCATCGGTGATGCCGCCGGAACGGAGTCCTTATGGTGCACAAACACGTACACCAAGTAGGACATAATGTGAAATATTTAACATTAATTAACATTAATACTAGGACAACATAGTGGTGGAGGTGGTCAACACTATCAACTCAGTCCGCACAATGACGCAAATGGATTAGAAATGAATACACACAATCATTTGAAAGAAACTGCTCCGGGTGCAAACATACGTTATGATCCGGCAAATAGCGCAACTGGTAATCATGGAGAAGCAATTACAATCTTAGGCACAATATTAATAAAATATATAAATATGAAAATTAATTTCTGAACACAATGTTATTTAGCGGACATTGCACGCGCGATCAAACAAGAACCACTAAACACAATTGGCACAAGTTCAGCATTAGATCCGACACTATTTCAAGCAACAAATAGTCCCTGGCAACAGGACACAATCAACCAATGTACGCCACTCTCAAACCCACAATATATCAATATATCCCAATTTCAGTCTCGTCCTCATCACAACCCGTTCATCACCACCAACACATGCCATTGTTGCCAACACTATCTCAAGCACTTAATTCCGTCGTCCCACCTGACCATTGGTGTACTATTGCATATCATGAACACGATACACAAGTTGGGGAAATATTCAAGGTTGATAGGAACAATTTCACAATAAATATAATTATTTCTTATTACAGGTTCCATCCACTCACACATCAGTTCGCGTCGATGGCGGTGTCGATCCGTCCAACGTAAATCGCATGTGTTTAGGTGCATTAAGTAACGTCCATCGAGATCAAGCGTGCGAGAATGCTCGGTAAAATAAAACAATAAAATATCAACAACATATTTCACAACAATCCAGAAAGCACATAGGCGACGGGATTCGATTAGAACTGCGCGGTGACGGTGACGTGTGGTTGGAATGTCTCGGCCAGAAGGCCGTGTTCGTTCATTCCTACTATCTAGACCGCGAAGCCGGTCGCACACCCGGTGATGCTGTTCATAAGATCTACCAAAAGGCAAATATTAAGGTAGTTTATAATTATCATTTCATTTCGTCACAACATTCAGGTATTCGACTTGCAACAATGCTACGATGTGCTCACACAACAAGCCCATTGCGCCGCCGCAGCAGTGCAAGCCCAAGCGGCCGCAGTGGCCGGCTACATAAACACACCCGACATGCCAACGGGTGCAGGTACGGAATTCTTTTATAAATAATCTTCAATTTAAATAATACATAAGCGAATCCACTCCAACTAATCCCCCATTCAGCCGCATTCAAAGGCGCGTCAATCGGTGTGGACGACCTCCGTCGTCAATGCATCATCCGTGTGTCCTTCGTCAAAGGCTGGGGACCCGAGTACCCGCGCAGTTCAATAAAAGAAACACCATGTTGGATAGAGATTCAACTGAATCGTGGTCTGCAACTACTCGATCAAGTTCTCCACTCACTCACTACCATCAGTGTCACGAATCAAGGACAACAAGCACAAGCGTCGTAGTGGTTAGGAAATGTTGGAATGTTGCGAACAATTATAACGGCGCTTATGAAACAGTGAAACAAACAAGTATTACTTTACGCACTTTACCGGGTTATTCAATGTTCATACCAGTTTCGTATCAATTTATTTGCTATTCAAATTTATGTCACCGCGAAACTGTAAGTTTTTTTGCTAAACATTTACCAAAATCTCTTATTTGAAATATTCACGATGCTAAAATATGTTTCATTTTGATGTAATAAATTTATTGTTATCATATTTATTTACAAAACCTCTAGAAATCTCCATAATGTATAAAGAATGTCTAAAAGAAATAATAATAACAATACACAAAATCTATCATCACTAAGACATATTCATCTAAATTTCATTTTACAAATCACAAAGTCGCCGTTTGTGCAGCCTCAATTTTAGCAAGTTTCTTACGTTCAATCAATCCCTTATTCCGTTCATAATTCCCAATAATCATCAACAACATCAACGATGGCAAATAAATTAAGCTATATCGAAATAGTCGACGTGAGGTTTGTGCATTTGGCTCAGAATAGAATCTGCAAACAAAATAATAATTGATTTTCATGATTTTACAAAAACAAATTAACCCACTTATACGACAAATACAATAAAATCGCATTTAACGGCAACGAATCGACTGCAAATGACCACGACGTCAACTCCGTCAACGGTGCCCCAACAGAACACAATGCCGTGAGTAGCACTGAATATCTGCAAAAAAGTAAACAAAAATAAATTTAATATTCACGTCATAATTAAACCAACCTCACAGTAGTCCTCAAGCACAATGCCGGATGTGTGACACACATGACACGATATCCAGCCCGTGAATAATCCGGTCGTAGATTCCATGATAGTGCATTGAAATGTGGAAATTGCCATGCATACAATATCGCGGCCATTGTTGCTGCAGCGGGGGTTAATACGCCTAAATGGTAAACATTTATGAGAACAAACACAACCGCACCAGCACACGCTGCATATCCCATCAATGGTGGAATGGCACCAACAACTGCCCCTGCCCATGTACATGAGATACTGATACGTTTCAGTGGTGTATAAACAAATGCATATAGTACAATATTTGCCAGACCAAGACCGGTTGTTAGTGGATTTGTAAATGTGTACAATAATGTTGCACCTAAATAAAACATGAAATTCAAAACAAACAAAATAACACCACACCAGCAGTTGCAGCAACAATCGCAAATGTGCATGCATGTAACGGAGTTACACGTCCTGTCACCAACACTCGGGATTGTGTTCGTCGCATCTGTGAATCATACGGTATTTCCATCAATTGATTAAACGAATTCGCCGATGTTGACATCAACGCCGTGCCAATAACACAACTTGCTGAAAGTAACAAACATAACAGCAATAAATAACAAAATAAAAATACCCAACGACAACATAGTCAGCGGCTCCGGTGCCATAGCATACCCAGCCAACGCCGTGACAGTAACCAGTGCCGTCAGTCGTGCCTTTGCCAATTGCATATAAACATCTGTTAATTCTGGTAGATACGCCAACGATGCAGCTATCGGATACGCCATATGCCATTGTTGTGTTGATACCAATGCACGTGGATCCGTCTTCGTTGAAAATAATCCACTCAATTGCACAGGGTCCTTTTGTTGTAATAAAAGTATTTGTTGTTGATCATCTGTGATTGACCTTCTTGACATCCAAGGCAATCGTTGTCGTAATGTTTGTAATGGAAGTGTAGATGTTGTTGGTCTACATGAAAATAATTTTATAAAGTTATTGATGAAAACTCACTTTTCTAAATCCAATTTGTCATTCTTCTTTCTCCTTGTTGCATGAGACGCGCTACGACGACAGAATAACAATGGGGATAATGTTTGGTGGCAGTTGTGACACCGTGATGTCAATGGACGAATAAATATATTCATTATTGTAGATCAAACCAGATATCATTCATATTTTCACGGTTCACTGGAATTACATTTTCCCCTAAAAGTCGAATAAACGATTTTTGACAACAAGAAGTTCAACAAAAATAAAAATATCGTTATGGTCGTAAAAGAAAACCAATTTGTATGATCGAATAAACAATTCAGCAATAATGAAAACAACAGTTTATTTGCAAGAAAATACAAAATAAACATTCAAAATGATAAAAATGACGCGCAAATGCTTAAAACGATTTCATAAACAACCAATGTAACCGCGCATTTGAAATACAAATGTCCAGATTCTTTGAAACAAATAAAAGCAACACAACAACAACACAAAACTACAAAGTGTAAATGATACAAATAAAACAATTCAAATAATCAATAAAGCAACAGCACTTTACGCATACGAGTCATCCCGATCAGCCATTGCAAATCCAGCCGGATCATCAATTGACGAAAAGTGAAGGAAATGTGCCGGTCGATGGTCTTCATGATAGAACTGTTTCGGTATGGCCAACTGTAATTCATAACGCATTGATGGATCGTGCCGAACACCTGAAAATAATTGATTTTGAAATAAACAGCAACACACAAACACATACCCATAAAATTGTAATTCCACACACCATGCGCTGGTACCATGAAATAGCCCAAAAATCGATCAGACAACAACATTTGCACCTTCTCATAATGTGACGGTAAATATCCTTTTGGATTATTGCCTATAAAATGACAAATTAAAAGTCAAACTTTTCAATCATAACATACCCTTATCCGTATTCTTACTTCCCCACTCAAATCCAGCCGGTGTCAACTTATACGCTGTCAACGACACACTACCCGGTGTAAATGAACACGTGATCAACGTCGTCTTCTCGCCATCCCACGATTCATGTTCTGCCAATACACGTGCATGCATACACACGTCTTGTGGTGATAATTGTGGCAATTCATTCGGTTGGGTGTGAATCCATCCTAATGGCTCGAGATCCTGGAAGAAATAAAGAAATTATTGCGTTTTATTTTTACAAAAATATTGAAATTTATTTAGAAGAACAGTCAGTACACGTTGGTAATACATTTGTCGTCGTCACAGATTTTCAGACGGGTAAACGGCAAATGGTGTTATCATCATACTGTTCTCCGAACAAAAATTACACATAAATACAAGCAAACACAACGAAATAACAACAAAACCTCAGCTACAAAGGCACAAATCATTGAAAACAAACACACCTTCAATAAGTGATGTTGTGGCAACATATTCGGTAAATGTACAACTTGATGTGTACCCCATTGCGGTGGTAGAACAATACAACGAATCTCCTTCACTTGTGGATTGTCTGGCGGTGATACACCGTACAAATAACCGGCAATCTACAAAAGCAAGTAAAATGCAAATTTAATATTTTGTGATAACAAACCTGTGTACGTAAATCAGAAATAACAATAAACTTCTTGAGAATATTCTTCGGCAAAATATACGTATAACCAGTGTCTTTCACATCGTCTGAATTGACATAAATATGTTGTGTACGCAAATGTAAATTAGTTGCCGATATTGCACGCACACGCCATTCAGTACGCGATGCAAACGATGATGTCTATAGGAAAATAAGAATTACGTTATTCAAAGAAATATTTGGCTAAATAACTTCACAACAATTTTCGTCAGAATAACATGCGTATTTAGTCTCCATAGCAAAATTAATAAAAATTTCGCTCTTCAGATGAAGAAATTCAACAAATTAACAGATTCATCATACGAAAATTGAATAACAAAAAGAATAAACAAAACATGCATCAACAAACCTCATAATTACTCGTTGTCGCCGATATAATCTCATCACCATGTTTATTCACTGTACGTGTTGTTGTTGCCGTCAATTGACTTTGCTCTTTTGTTTGCTTCTCAATTTCAGCAATTTGTTGTCGCTGTTGTGATGGTGTGCTAAAAAAACAATAAATTGCTCAACCAAAATGATAACAACAAACCTAATTTCCATTCCCAAAATGATATCACGAATTTCGGACTGGGTCAACGATGTCACATTCACGTTATTCTTTTTACCATAATCTGCCAAAATCATATCTTTCATTGCAATTTCAGCCTAAAATAAATATGAACTTAATAAAAATTAAATCAAATTTATACAACCTTCAACCATTGCTCTTCACCTAATGATGGCCAAATATGATGCGGCTCTGTCGTTACTGTCTTATCCGGTTTCAATATCACCTTCGTCTTATCCGGATTAATATGCATACCACGTAGAATTAAAATCAGCCGAGAAAATGCCGTATACGATGAACACGTCTTCAACCAATCGTCGTACAAATTGAACAAAACCTGCAAATTGTTGATGTGTTGAAATCAAAAATATTCCAAACCATACCATTTGCGGTTCAGTCGCTTTCAATATCAAATCACCAAATTTCTCCACTTTCATACACGCCTGGAATGGCAACATCAATTCACTACCCTTGATGACTATATTCGGGAAATCCAACAAGTGCACTTCCAATGGATCCAACATCGCCTTACGTGTGACAATAATCTGTCGTGGTTGCTCCTCCACTGGCAATGAACGAATCAATGCAGCAACCTGGAATATTTATATTTATTTATTTTTATATTTTAACAAACGAACCTCTTCGGCAGTCTTCCATTTTGCCAATTGTGACAAACGTTTCTGTCCAGCCCACACACTTGTATGAATAATCTTTAAAAACAATTGTCCAGTACGTGGATTATAAATGAAAATTGCTCCATTGATCGGTTTTGTTGTCATATTTCCTTCGAATGTCTAAATAAATTGAAAAAATAATAAATTGTCATTTTATTCAACAACATACCTTATGAATGGTAACACGATACACATTCGTGTCATCAACAAACCAGATAATCTGATTACTGAACAATTCACCATAATTCTGCGATGTCAAATATGGCTCTGTCGGCTCACTGCTGTACAACTGTAGACCTTTACGAATACGTTCACGTAACACATAAAATGCTGGATTTGCTTTGATGATTTTAGCCATTGCTTGACGAATTAGTGGCTTACTGCCTGGGAACCAATTACCGTACGCGCTACAATTGAATAAAATTATTTCAATAAAGTAATAACAACACAAACCTGTATAAATTATACGCCAGATCCATAGCAATCAGCACCCCCGTCGGTGATGGATAAATCGACATATTATCAGTCGTATAATCCAGGAACTTCGCTCGTGAATATCGCTCAATATCGTGTGAATCATAATCACCCCAACGCAATTGTACATCAATCCAATATTTCTGTGTTGTTGTATTGTCCATCACGTCCCTAAATCACACAAATCATTTACAAAGTAACAAAAAATTTAAAAAAATAAAATAATAAAAACAAACGCACTTTGCATCCGCTAATAAACTCGGCCGACTAATATGCCACTTATATTGTGCAAACAATAATATATCAGCGCATGATGAATTCATCTTGTACGATTTACGCGGATGGATTGTCTCCTTTTGTACAGTTTCAATTTCCAATTTGTCCAATTCTTGATCGAACACCTGAACACAATAATGTTACAAATAATCAATCAAACAATCATTATACCTGACACAAATCCATTACAACTGATTCGTGCACCTTTTGCCACAAATGTGCACGGAAGATTTGAATGAGGCTAATTTTCAATGTTGGAATCTTGCCATGCATAAATATGCCAGTTAAATCCAATTGTACTTGGAAACCGACGTACACCTAAAACAACAAATTTAAAATAAATCATAAACTACAAAAACAAAGATAATACATACATTAGCACGATTAATTGTCGGCGACCACCATAATGTGAAACGACGATTTGGAATCTGATTCAAACCACCACGTTGGGCATTGGTCAACTTCTTGAATTTCATTGACTCCTCAAAACCAGATGCTTTCTCCCAAAACAGACCTTCCCATGTTGGGAAATATGTGCCCTAAATATTGATGAGATTTAAATTTGCAAATTAAAATCACAACCTTAAACAACGTATGCTCCAAAATGCCTTCAACACCGCCCAACGCCTGTATCATATCCGTACGATAATTGTTTAAATTCCACAATTTCCCATCATGCCGTTGATGTGTCCACCAAAATGGATTTTGTTTCAATATCTAAAACACAACAAATTCAAATTTCAAACTTGAAAAAACAATACAATTATTCTCACCTGATACGTTTTAAATTCCGTCCTCACACGCCACCCCTTATCATACGCCAACGTATGTCGATCCTTTTGGAACAACGTATTAATCCGTGGTATACCCCGATCCCAGCTATCCTCCAAATCTTCCAATGTCAATCGCCTATTCTGTGCATTCGCTTCTTGTCGTTTCAGCGCATATTCCGCCCACACACGTTGCGAATCAATAAATTCCGCTTCCCATGGCTACAAATGAACAATTAAAATAAATAAATACAAAACCACAAATCCACCTGAATATAACGATATAAATTGGGTATCAATTGATCTTCATCATGTGTCATACCACTCCTGAAATGTGTGATACCACCGGCATCTGTTTGCTTCATCCAACGTAAATCCGATTGTGGTATTAGTACATGTCCCATACTTAACATACCCAAACCACCAATTTCCTGTATAACAATATATAAATTATATAAAATACTACAACAAACCTTTGGCGTATAAAACACAACTGGCGGGAAACGTGCCGGCATTTTCGAATTCAGTCCGATCTTCACACGTGTCTGAATCTTATTCTCACATTTCACCAACAAATCCAACAATTCTTGTGTATTCACAACCGCTTCACGGAAATATGTCATTAAACCAATCAATGACGTATTCCACTTATTAATAATCTATAAATACAATACATTGTCGATAATAAATTACAAAATATAAATATTATTGTTTTTACCTTTGTAAATGTTGTCGAACCCGAAGCCATCAATATTTGTCGAACACGATTATGATATTTACTCATTGCTTCCTCATCAACTTTCAAGAAACATTGTGCCGTACGTTCTTTTGTCACCTGTAAAAATTAAAATAATTAAGTCAAATTATGCGAACAAAATGGTTTACCTCATTCTGTAAATTCCAAACACCATCACGATGTGTAAACTCTTCTGTTGCCATACGACATTTGGGTAAAATGCGACATTCAAAACCGCCCATATCAAACAATAAATTCGGATTGTCCTTCGAATAAACACTCACAAACGATTGCACCCATTCAATAGTTGTTATCGAACGCGGCACACGATTCTACAATAATAAACAAAATTGCAATAAATAAAACAAATAAAACAAAGCCACTCACCTTAATATCCCAAAACACTGCTCGTCCCAAATTCACATCATGTTTCATCAACCTCATCCGTGCATCACGTGGCCAACATTTCTTATTATTATATCCAACAATATTCTCATTATTCGGATCGGGATGTTCTGTCAAATAACGTTGAATCAAATCACGTGCTTCTTCCGCCGTAAATCTATAAAAGAATAATAAATAATAAATAAATATGGAATTAAATTCAATTATGGCTATAAGTAAAAATGTAACAAACCGGAAAAATATCCAAACACGATCAATGTAACGTGTATACAAACGTATTGGATGTGCAGTTTCAGTGGCAACATCTTGATATGTGAGAAATTCATTCGGACACTATAATAGAATTAAAAATAAACCTTCAAAAAATTCCAAACTAACCTGCGGTGGTCCAGCAATTTCACTTGCCCGCCTCAAACCCAACGTCAACAAGTCCAACACCAGTCCATAATATTGCGTTATAAACGATGCAAATTGCAATCCACGAATTATACCAAATGCATTCACGTGATTCATATCTTTATAATTAATCATCACGTTATTCTTTGCTGTCATATAATCGGCAATATTGTGATCCACAATTAAACTGCAAAAAATATGAACTTAAATTGAACAAAACATTCATGCACATACCGTAACAATCGATTGAGCAATGTCAAATCCATTTTCTCATACACCTTATCCAATCGTGCTTCCAATAAAACATTACATTGCCCATCTGTCGTGTCCCACACATCCGATAAATTATTGATACCCTGACACCATTTGTATGTCAACAACGGCGGTGGTTCACTGTCAGCCGGTTTAATCTAAAATGAAATAAATAAATATAAAATCATTTGAAATTAAAAACAACAAAAAACAAACCCATGGTGGAAATAGACGTCGCTTGTCCGCCTCATACCATAAATATTGATCCAAATATGCATCTGTTACCTTCTCCAATGGTTCAATATCATAAACAGGTACCAAGTGACTGTACAAATCCATAAATTCAATACCGCATTCCTAGAAACAATTCAATGTAAAAATTAATGAATAAAAACAACAATATATGAAATTGTAACAAACCTTAAATGCACGCTGTGTCAACATATGTCGTTTAATACGTGACAATGCCTCATGCGGATTATCATACGCCTGTTCAATTAATGCCAATTCTTCACGTTGATTTTGATTCAATCGGTTCTTTACACTGTACGCTTCCTAAAAAAATACATGAAACATAATAGATGAAAATAATAAACGACAAACCTTCAATCGCTCCAATGCCAGAATCAACAATTTCGTGTCGTGCTTATATGACAACGGTGGAAATGGAATTGGCGAGAATCGACGACTCTCCAACCAATGTACAGTTGTTGTGTAAATTGCAACAGCCTCTTCGGCACTAATGTATGGTCCATCTTTCAAATAATTGTGTTGACGTTCTTGTTCCGCCTACAATTCAACGTAAAATTGCGTTACAAAAATAAAAGTCAAACCTTCAAATAAAGTCGTGTCAATCGACCCAGATTCTTCTTACAAACTGTCTTATCCACAGTTGCACCACGTCGGATACGTTCACGATTGTAATGCGCTTGATTTGTCCACCAATCTGCTTTCGATTTCACATAACGCAATATCATATTTTCAACAGGTGTTGGCAGACCGGGAACCTGTAAGAAATATGCAAGAAATTACAATAACAGAACATTTACCTTCCACGGAATATTTGCCTTCCAGCATCGCCATGCTTCGGATAAATGTTGCAAAATGATACGCGCCTTGTTCTGTTTTATACCTTCCGGCATCATGTCCAATATATCGTGCATAACAGCCGCACTAAAACAAACAAACAATTAATTAATCAAGAAAATGAATGAAACACACCGTAATTCCAAATCATAATGACTTTCAATACGTTGCTTTGTCACCGTTTTCGCAACACCCTTACTGTGACGTCCCTCGAATTGTCGACTCAATAAATTGCCCAACCATCGTTCCAATAATGGAGTAACACCACGCAAGAAGAACATCCATACACGCCAACCGGGTGCCCAAATACCGCAACCGGGACCTTTGCCTGTAAAAATATTTATAAAATTAATAAAAACACAAAAATATACAACTCACCGACTGGACCCGTATTGAAACGATAATAAATCAAATGTTTCAAATCCTTGCACATACGAACTTGTCGCATCAATTTATATTTGTAACGATACATGCCCGTTAATTGTCCAATATGTGCAAAAATATATTGCAAACCGTCGGCAAGCTACAACAATATTGATTCATTTGAAAAAATGATGTTCAAAATACCTGAAACGCGTCAACATTGTTCAATCGATACTGTACGTGACTGTCAACAATCAATTTTGTCATACGCAAGATTTCACGACACAAATGGAATGCATTACCAAAACGCGACTTCTTACGTTCCTTTGTTGTTAGCGTTTTGACAGGCTGAAAATGTACACAAATTTACAAAGACAAAACAATAAAACCACGCACCTTTAGATTGAAATTGTAATCCAAATGCAAATAATTGAGATTTTTACGATGGATCAATAAATTCAACATATTATATCCCTGTCGTGTCACTTGCAATGCCGACTCAACCCAATCAAGTGTTGTTGTTTGGAAGAATTTCGTTGATTTGAATGAACGGAACAAATAACTAAAATTGGAATCAAGTGAAAATGTTCAATATTTCAAATTCAACAAACCGTCGCTTTTGCGGCTTCGGTGGGCGATGTTTCAATGAATTGAGTACATAGATCTTCAACAATTTCTGATACGACACACGCACTTTCACCGGCATGCCTAAAACGAACAAAAATACAATAAAATATACCAAAAACCCCACAAAACCAAACGCACCACTAGGGCAATGTTCCCGATACCAGCTCTTCACCAACGGTACATCCAATGCGCGTCGTGTTCGCCCCGATCGTCGATTGAACGGATGTGGTGCCCATAACAATGCAATACCATTTGCTGTATTATCTGTGTACAATGCTGTGCTGTCAAACAATGGTGCTACATAGTCGGGTAGTTCAAATTCTGCCAGTTCATCTTCTTCTGGATATGGTTCTTGGGTCTGAAATGGGAGGAATTATTATCATTTATCGCGTAAAATGGTTTAAATCCCAAACCTTTTGTGCCAAACGCTGCGAAATCGGATTGATGAGTGGATCGAAATAGAATGCTGGCAAATCGGGATCTTCTGTTTTGATGAATACAACATTCGGATAGTGATACCTGCAATGGGTAAAAATTGAACAAAAATACAAATATTCGAAAATAGAATCAATTGTTTATGATTTATGGCGAATATCAGATGCGAAATTTTCTCTGGTAAACAATCTCATAAATCATCAACTCAATCTACCATGAATCGCAAATGATACGCAAAAATTAATATTGAAACCTTTGCGCATTAGTAACCCATGGACAAATATTTCAATTGATGAAAGTAAAACGAACCAAGAAACTTGAACCGGTAGCGCATTGATCAAATTATTGTACAAATATGGAAATGCAATACGATATTCAGTGCGAATTGGCTGCCGAATAATTACTTTGTTGATATCATTGAATTCATTCCAATCTTCGTCTCTGAAAAAGAAATTATTCATGAAATATTCAACAAATAAAACGCACTGATTGTGTTGATCCTTAATGAGCGGTTCAAATTTCGGACCACCCGGTATGGCAATATTCAATGCTTTCGCTGTGAAGAACGATTTCAAATCAAACAAATAGAAATAATTTTCATCCACCAAATCTGTCATGAGTTGATTTGCCAAACGATGCAGTGTTGCCATCATTGGCAATTCGAACGACCACGAACGATATGTTGGTCCGTTGACATATCTTAAAGAAGAATAATTTCTAAAGAAATCAACAAAACCCACTTGCTCTGCATCAACGGTTTGTGATCATAAAACCAAGCCGCAACATGCCGATCTTCCACCGGATCCAAGTCAAGTTGTACCTTTAAATGGACATAAAACATTATCAAAACCACAATCCACCAAACACACCGGTTCCAGCGGTTCGACATCCAGAATATTGCTTGCATAATCCAACGGCGGTTCTTCATCATCAAACGGTGGGAATCGCATTCGTTTGAAGTGTCGTCGATCGCGCTTCTCACGACGCATCATGATCCACATACTGCCCCACTGTGATATGTACACGGGCTCGACAACGCGCGGGATCTCGTTCACGAATGTTATTGCACCGGTGATGTGGTAGAGGACTTTGACGTCACGGATCTGCTCCCAGGGCATTGGCATGTTTTCGAGCAGTTTTAACACTGCGTGTGGCATGTACTTCAACGCGCCAAGATATACACGTTTGTCGTGTCGATATTTACGCGATGTCATATCACCGTGATCGGAAATGATTTTGCGAACGTGTTCTGTAATCCACAAAAATGTTAAGCGAATGACAAATCTAACAAACCTGGCGGCATTTCCTCCTTCTGTGCATCTATGAAGCCAAACTTCCGTTTCTCCGCATATCGTTTCGATTGTAATTGTTGCCATTTCTTTGCTTTCTCTTCCAACGCCACATTCGGCAACGGCGCCGAGCGCATTGCCATTGTAAAATTGTTCAATGTATATGTCGCTCGTCTGCAAAACGCAATATTGAATTGGAGAAGTAAATCAAAACTGATCAGATAATGTGAAAAGCTCAAAACTGGATATTCGAAACTCTTTGAAAACAACGAAATGAAAGTTACGGTGCATATCTGACATTAATGCAACCACAAGTCTGTGGACAAAAGATAAACCATAAAATGGGAACAAAAAATATGCAATAAACAGGCATCGCAAACAGAGGACAAAAGCAATATGTCGTCAAGATGCTAAAAATAAATAAAATGTGGCCATCTGCAACTAAACGCTAAACGTATCACAATTTTGGCGATATACTTTCTTAAAATTGCAAGTTTCGATCGCTGTGAGAACCTAGCTGTGTGGGATTTATGCAAATTTATTTTATAACAAAATCCGATTTCCTGCTAGTCATTTTCTAACGATTTTTTGTTAAATTCCGTTCTTACAATACATTTGTAGATGGTGTAGATTGAAATTGATGTACCAGTAACGTTGCAAATGATGTTGCTGATATTATTCTATTGTCTTTAGTTGTTTATCTTTTCTTACAACTCCAGTTTACAAACCATTCAGTACGAAGTTGGTAGACAAGTTATGCAATTTTCCTTAATATAAACTTTCTTACGCAATACGCAACTACTCTTCCGAAATTGCTACAACAACAATTTGTTCAATGCAGATTCAACACGATCTTCATATATAAACGTTTACCATTTCTGTTCACACAATAGTGAACATTGTTATATTCGACTTCATTCAATAGCATTTTGTTCAAATCCATTTGACAATAATATCCGTTTAACATAAAAGTTACAAAATGGGGTGAGTTACAATCGTCCATTATGCATGTACAATTCAATTGTGTATTTGCAGCGCATTAAAGAACGACGATTTCCGTCGATTGCTGAACACACCACGAGTGGTAGTTGTAAACGCCGGTCGAACATCCACCGATGCACCATCATTCACACATAAAAGACCGACAGAGTAATTCAATATTCAATTGTATTTGTATTACAAAATATTCCCTTTCAGATCTGAAGGTGGCGCCCCGGCAGCACCATCCGTGCAAGCGAAAGAGAAGAACAAGCAGCACAACTACAACAAGAATAAGAAGAAGACTGGACCAAAGAAAGAAGCAGATCCGGATGATCTAACACACATATTGAAGAACTACCGTGATCGAGCGAAGGAGCGTCGAGTGGGTGAGGACACTCAACAAGATAGTGTTGATGATATGATGAAGTTGCAAGGAGGGTATCATGCTGTTGCACCGGCGAACATTAGGTTTGGCAGAATGAATAATTATTTCATATTTGTAATTCAGTGGATTCCTTGCAACCGATCGGAGAAAACAGGCGATTGAAGAGTCGAAGTACCTTGGTGGTGATATGGAACACACACATTTAGTGAAGGGTCTCGATTATGCACTATTGCAGAAGGCAAGTTAATTATTCAACTAGTGCCAATGTTGATTCTTTTAGGTGCGCAGTGAAATTGTGACAAAAGAACACGAAGAGGATACCATGGAGAGCTTGTACAGTGGCAAGAAGACGGAACAAGGTGAAATTGAAACAAGTATTAAGTCCATGATGGGTACGTTGCATGAAATAATAATTATTGATATTTGCTATTTGTAGCGCGAAACATTTACACAATTCTATTCAAGCCACTCGAACCCGAAGGCGACAAACCAAACATCCGTGTAAATGATTTATTTGCACCTAAGCGAATGGCATATGTCATGCATGTGAGTATTTTAATGAATAAATATTTCATAAATATTTTAGCTAACACAAGGCGATGATGAAGGCATTGACGACAGTGATATTCCGCCGACAATAATGAGATCGAAACAAGATTGTCCACAGGAAGAGGTTACGCTTTTTTGACACTCTCCATAACTAATCTATTTCTAGACATCAGCAAATCTGAACGTGAACCAAGTTGTCATCGAGAAACTGACACAAGTGTTGTCCTATCTTCGTGCGGACAACAAGAAGAAAAAAGCACCCGCAACTGAATCATCAGAGATAAAACAAGAACCCGTCGACCATCACAAAAGAAACCCGAGAAACCAAAGGAAGCTAGTTTGAGGTATGGATACTGTTAATTGTCAACTTATCCATGTCCAGCATATATGACGACATTGGTGAATACGATCCAAAGGTGGCATCATCGTCATCGAAACGAACAAACGAAAAGGAAAAAGACAAAGAAAAAGAAAAAGAAAAAGAACGAAGCAAATCATCCAGACACGATGAACATCGTCGCAGTGATGACAGAAGAGAACGTGATGTATGTGAATAAAATGAAGTTCTGAAACCAAATAATGTTTGCAGAGCAATCGAGACTCACGACGATCTGATCGGGATCGTGATAGAGACAATACAGATCGACGGCGTTCAAAACAGGACACGGCACCCGATGAACGACTGCAACGTGGTTGGGCACCAGCAGATATTGCAAGAGAAAAGCAACAAACAAATGCACCAGATGAGAAAACTAAATCTGTGTACGTCACATATCAGTAAAAGTATAATTCTATCAATTCACAGACCCGCCGCAAAACCAAAGAAAGTCATGGACACAACCGACGAATATGCTGAGTGTTATCCAGCGTAAGTTGTTTGAAATCAAATTAAATAAATTATTTCAGCGGAATGCAAGAGATGAACATGATAGACGACAGTGACGACGAAGCTGACTATCTAGCAATGGATAAGGGCAATCGTCGTGGTAAAGGACCTGTTGGACGATTTGATTTTGATAATGAAGAACAATACGAACAGTATATGAGTAATAGAGAGGCCAATCCAAAGTAGGGAGTTCATTTTGTTAAACAAATGTACTTGTCTCTAGAGCTGCATACCAATATGGTGTGAAAATGGCCGGAGGACGTAAAACAGGCAAAGGAACAACTGGAAATAAAGATAAAGATAAAGAAAAAGACGGCAAGCAAAAGTTGGACAGAGAATGGAATGAAATTAGCAAGGTGAGAATAGAAGTGTTTGTTTTAATTTCATAACAAAATGTGTTTCAGATCTTAGCCAAGCGCAAGGATGGCGGAAGTGTTGACAGTGCTATTGCTGCGAAATTGGCAAAATATTGATTTTTATCTATTGCTATTTAATTACACTTTTATTCTCCATTTATTTGTTATTTAATTTCATCTTTATTGAGATTCAATTCTAGCAATTTAATCAATAAAATGGTAGTAATGTTCTGCAGTTTGTACAAAAAGCAATAAATACTACAGGAACAATTAATGAAAATGTGATATGTCTGCGAAATAAAAGTGTAAAAGGGAAGCGCAATAACTATAACCGGTAAAAGGAATTGAATAAATGCCTAAACAACACTCGTCGCTGCTTCAGTACTTGTCAGAAACCTCTCCAACTCAGCCGTTGCTAAATCCAACGTGTCATTCAGTGGAGACCTTGTCGTTGTTAGAATATTTGTAGCACTTGTCGGTGCACAATACGACTGACTCGCAACTCGAGCAGTAGAGTTTTGTCGGAACTTCGGATTCGTAACAATTCGCGGCCGCCGTGACATACTGGATGATGAGATTGTATCGTCAGCAGGTAGTGGTGCAAGTTGGATGTCATTAAGGATGTCATTAAATACACCACTAAATGGTCGTCGATGACTGCGTGTTGCTAGTTGCTGTTGGAAGTTGTTATCGGGTGATGTGCAATTTGATGAATCCAACGTGTCATAGTTGCGATGAGAATTGTTGCTCCCGTTTGTCTGAATGTTTTATAATATTTTCGAATATATCTTCCAAAACACTCACATGTGTATTACAAAACGTATGTGGCGGTGACTCAGAAGATACTCCACTACTGCTACTCATAGTCGTGTTTTGTTGTTGTCGTGATGGTGAACTGATTGTGCCAGCTGTTCGTAATATCGTCACAATGTTATCGTGATCTGCATTTACAAATAAACAATTTAATGTGAAATAACTAACGACATGCTGCAGCAACTTTTTCTGCTGTCCGGCCACTAGCATCCATCACGTGTCTATCACTACCATATTGCAACAATAATGTAACATCTTGACTACGACCAATCATCGATGCCACATGTAATGCAGTGGCTTTCTGTTGTCTACAAACAATGCCAACATTTGCACCACGGGACAGCAATGCACGTGTACATGACGTATGTCCTGCCCATATTGACGACATTAGTGCTGTTCGACCTGTGTTTTGTTTGGTGAAATCATATTTAACATATCTCACCATCATTATCCTGCACATCAATATTTGCACCATGAGTAAGCAAATCATTAACTGCGTGTACATTACCAATCGTTGCAGCAGCATGCAACGGCGTACGTCCGACGATATCATTACTGCAAAGTATCGACTCCCCACCACGGTCTAACAGCTTTGTCAAGTATTTCGTTTTACCTAAACCATAATTATTCAAACATCCATTCACTTCACACATACCGGCAACAATCATAGCCATAACTAACGTCTGTCCATCAATATCCCTCACATCCACCTCACATCCAGCATCAATCAACATATCACACAATGTAATATGTTCACACATGCACGCTGCCCACAGTGCGGTCAATCCTTCGTGTGTTGTTGCATGTATATCACACCCAGCATCCAACAATGCTGCGACGTTGTGCACATGACCCTCACTTGCTGCGATGTACAGTGGCTGGCGGCCAGTTCTGTCAGAACAGCGAAGGGTTGAGGGGTTTTGTTTGGATAGTATTGCTATGACATGAGCTGCATTGGGTGCTCCACTGGCGTGATGGATTGGCAACCAGCCATTGTTGTCCGCGTGCATTTCATCTAATCCATTGTCGAGCAACAATTGAACCACGTTTGTGTGACCTGCATAAATCAATCAAATTGAAACAACAACAACATTCCCATACCATTTCCCGCAGCAATACTCAACACCGTTCTGCCCTCCATATCAATAGTATTCAAATCCGCATGCCAATGTTCAATCAACTGCCGTACAATATCACAATGTCCACACGCAGCCGCAGCCGACAATGCAGTACACTGACTCTCATCCACCGCATCAACATCCGCTTCACCTTCATTTACCAACACCGCACACATACTCAATGACCCCTCAATTGCAGCTGACATGAGGGGTGTTCTCCCATGTTTATCAGATTTATTAACATCAGCACCAGCTGTGATCAATGCCCGAATGATAGTGATATGTGGCGCATCATTATTATACTCCGACGCTCCAGCAACCGTGCACAATGCCAACGCCGTTCGTCCATCCGCATCGGTGTGATTGACTCTCGAACCGGCAGCGATGAGCAGTTTCACGACATTCACATGTCCCATATACGCAGCAGTGAGTAACGGTGTTCGGCCATAATCATCAATTGCATTCACATTTGCTTTGTTACTAATCAACAGATTCACAACATCCTCATGTCCTGCCCATGCTGCTGCGCGCAATGCCCGACGACCATCTGTGCCCGCGTGGTCGACTTCTGCGCCTAAGGTGGGAATTAGGTGTTTGTACGGTATGTATGTGTTTCTTACCACACTGCAACAATGCCGAGACTGTACTCAGATGTGCTGCAAATGCGGCAGATCGTAATGGTGTCCATTGATCATGTCCTATGTGGTTCATGTTTGCACCGGCCTGTAAATGTGTTCATTTGAAGAAATATCAAATCAACAATATCAACCTTAGACAAAAGTGTAACAACATTAGCATGTCCATGTTTAGCGGCAATACACAACGCCGTATTACCATCAGAATCTAACGAATCAATGTCCAACAATTGATGTCGTGCAATCAATTCGCTAACAAGTGTCACGTCTCCTGCGGAACATGCGGCATGCAATGCCCCAGCCGTAATAATATCTGATGCCACAGATCTCTACAATGATAATAAAGTTTAAAAGATAAAATATTAAACAAACAAACCAGTGTATCACCAATCCCTTCATCACTATTCCTCATCTTGTCCTTATCTCCAACATTCGCAGACTTGTCACTCAATTGACTCTTGCACATCTCAGCCTCATCGTGCATGCAATCTCCATCAGTAGTAAGTGTCACACAGACAAAGTCAGCTCCAGCATTGAGTAGCAATCTCGTAGTTGCTTCATCCACAACAGGACAATCAAGTATTAGATCATTCACTGGTGCACCACATTGTAGCATGAATGCACACAGATGTTGTGTGGTCAATTCATCTGACATCATTTGTGTTAAATGATATGCAAAATGCACGCACTGTTCCGGTGTTAATTCACGCCCCTTTGATGCTAGATATATCCCTAGTGCTGCATGTCCATCCTTAGCATCACATATATATGTACGTGTGCAATATTTCACATCTGTCAACCACTGTTCGAATGAGGGATGGAAGATAAGTAATGTGGATGTGGATGATAGGACGCGGAGTTGCTCCAGTGAGGTGTCCATGTTTTGTGAACTATCACCTGTTTCGTATTCGATTAATAATGGACCCATTGAACGTAGTATTTCGGCGTACATAACTTTTGTCAATTTCGTGTTTCTCACTCTGGCCACTTCAAACAATTCCTTGACAGTAATAGGTCGTCGACAAGCCAACAATATTTGCAATATCGGTCGTACATGTGCAAACAGTTTGCTCCGTGATGCGAACAGTCGTTGTGCAAGCCACAGATACAACCCATTCAATGTCCCGGGTATATGTTGTACTTCCCTCATTCGTATAAATCCATCTCTGACCCCATCCAATATCAGTTCTAGATACAGGATACATCCAGCACTCTTCACATGCAGTTGATTCAACATATCTGCTGTTTCTGCATCTAGTTGGGATCTCATTGTGTCATCGGCGTCCAATCGAGTGAGAATGTATTGTTGCACATCTGCTACTATATGTGGACGACGAAGATCATCTAGTGGCACTTTACGGAATACATCGAGATAATGAAATATTGGCACACAGTCTCGTCGAACTGTAGCAACAATAAATAGCCATTTTGGTAGAAGTGGTGCTATTTGTGCCAATAACTGTCCAATGGGAGCTTGACCCGTAGACAACACACATTCGTGTAGTGCATCGACAAGTATCATCAATGTTCCCTGATCTTTAACAGGTGCACACGCACACAGTGGTTTCACAACCGCATTAATACACGCATCAAGTGGTGATTGTAGACACTTCCTCGTGTCCAACCATTGATGTATATTCGAATCAGCCCGTGCATACTCCCTCTTATACTCCTCAGGTACATGTTCACATTCAGCCAGTTGTTTCACAAGTGAACGGATGAATGTGGCCACTTCAATACTAGTCGCATCAAAGCGTTGACAGAAATGATACGCTGCTATGTGATTGGTTTGGAGGGTTTCGCAGTCTGTGGATGATGAGGAGGATGGAGTACTGAGGGTGCTGATTAGGGCGGATTTACCGCTGCCGTCAATGCCGTAGAGTAACACACCACCTGGAAGGAATATTTAGTGAATATTTTATGTTTAACATACCGCATTCCAACTGTCCCGCCTGTCTTGCATGAATATACCGGAGCAACTTAGCAAATAGCCACTCGCGACAATAGAATGGACGACCGTGTAGTGGACTTTTCATTTTTATGTTTGTTGTTGTTCCAAGTCGTGTCACCAAATCAATAGGATTAGCGCGTATTTAGTAAGATGTGCGTCGTTCACACAACGTAGTGTAATAAAATCAAATGTGTAAATGTGTCGTAAAGTCGGCGCATTAGTAATGAAATGTCTCTATTTAAATGTCAAACGATTTAATCGTACTGCTGTAATAAATATATTTGTGTTGTATACAGATTTCAAATCATATGAATCATAGAAACAGAAACTGTTTAAGAGAGACAAATCGTATGAATCGACCTTTTCGAACATTAGACAATTTGTAATGTGTAGGAGCAGTAGAAATTCTTATTGTCTTATTGACAAATTGTCAGTGACAAATAAATTACTATGAACAGTTATAACACACACCATATAAAACAAAGTTGTTTCATAGAAATATATAAAATTGTAAACTTCCAAAATGTTAATTAAATCAATTTAGCACGTTTAATACACTGAAGGTAGAAAACAGCTGTACATACATACACACACGTGCACACATGTTATAACATAAATCGCTAAGTTGTTTTACAACATTCAGTTACTAGTACATACATGTTACCTACATCACAGGCACGTAAATCACGTAAGAGAACAAGTGGTTTTTAAATAGCGTCTGCTTATGCGTAGAGCTCAATGACGAGTATCATTGTGTTGTGGTTAATGTTTTTGCAAAGTTTGCATTAGATCAAATTGAAATTGTATTTACAAGTGGCATATGCAATTGAAAAACTAGATAAAGTCAATACATAAGTGTGTGTGAGAATGTAGAAAAGCGTACTACAACAACAGAAAATGTCAAATACTTAGAGTCAGATTATTGTCTGACAGTCATAAATAAATATTCTTACGTCTCTTTTAACGCAGTTGTTATTGACATGAGAACTGATTGGATATGTGTATGTGTGAGGGGTGGACACTATCTTTATTACCAAGAATGACATAAATATACCCATTTTGCATGTCCAGTGAGACACATAATGACAAATTGCTACATAATATCTAGTGTTGCAAGGATAATACTAAATTATGATTGTGTGACAATTTGAAATTTCAATTTGAAGTTCTATGAAATTTCAAAACTGTGACCAACGGGCAGTGGTACTTAAAGGTACGGGACAGATTAGAGCTGAATAGAATAGCCAAGAGCTAATGAAGACACAATTATGCTCTGTATGTACATTTATGGCTCACTGGTCATAAACAAATGATTCATCAAGGGTGGTGTTAGCGCCACACACACAACTTTCATACTGACCACCTCCCCATTAACTGGGGGTGGACACAGTTTACGATAGCAAATGTAATTGAGCGACTTTACGACCGTCCTTCTAGTGGCTTAGAATCTAATCACACTAAAGTGTCACAATGAAGGACATTCGCAAAATTGATACGCTCATGAGATATTAAGTGGAAATTGTAAAATGCGTTGTTGACAGTGAATCAATTTGTGCCAATGAAGAGCTACAAATTAAACGTTATATTGTGTTTGTACAGCGGTTGAAATACCACACCCAAATAGTATACAAAATGGTACACTTGAATATTTGGGAACACAAAGCAGCTGTAGGGTAGAAAGGTTTGTACAACACAGAGATTATATGGGGACACATACAGGTATATGTGAACAACTCTTGAGAACCAATACATTATACACCAAAGGTCAATTGTCTTTGTCATTGGATGTCACTCTTTTGTATTTTCACAAAATACATATACACATCACAACTTAATTTATGCTAATGATGGCCTTGTCCTGTCATTATTCCTATTGATGAACACCGATGGCAATAAATTTCCACGTGCAACATTATTGCGAAAATGGCACAAAATAATTGTAGCCGCACAAATCTGTGTGTTTGCAGCTTAGCAGGTCAAGCGGAATGCATTGACCGCAGCAATCCGTCAGAAAAACACACAAATTGTTTGGAAATAACATAGGTATAATATTAAAGAAATGTGAACATGCTGAGTTTCACACAAAAATTACAAATAGCATTCAGTTCAGAAGTTTATTAATACAATACAAATTCTTGGTCAGGTCATTTCATGAACATCGTTATTGTTTGGACATCCAGCTGTGAACACATACACCCAAAAATATGACGCCAATATGACCATATAATTATAATGAGTGCTTAAAACTGAAATGTAGCGTTGCGGTGCCACACAAAGGCAATATGTGGTCATAAAAATAATATGGTGAGAATGTCAAGTGATGACAACAAAATAATAATGAACATATTACAATGTGTTTATAAGAGAATAGGTAACTACAAATATGTAAGTTCACGCGTACAACAAACAATGTGCGGGCATAAAATAAACATGAGAGTGCGAAAACAATGTCTGAAATGGGATATTGGGCTATATTGGTATAGGCGATTTTGGCGAAAATATAAGAGTGCACCGGAAATTATGGCAAAACTATAGTTTTGGACAGAACTACTGGGCGTTTTCCGGAAAACATTTGCATTTTTATATTTACTGACATTACAAATATGTAACTCAATTATTGTTGCCGAAAAATTGATGTATGTTATTAAATAGAACATAAAATGTGGTGCAGCTGACATGAATGTTAAATGAACGTGACACATTCGTACAATAGATTAAATGGCATAAAATGTGATAAGAAATGACGCAATAAAAATCAGCACAAATACCGCTGGGACATGAGGACATCTGGTGTGACGCTTGTTCAATGTTCACACGTCTCTCAATCATTTCATTTGATGAAATGAAGATGTTTTTGCGTCACAAATTGACAGTTGAGGTTCAATGGAGCAGAAATGTGCATTTACATAATTTCAAATTTTAGTTTTCTGTCAACTGTTCACATTTGAAATTCAAATAATGCACGAGCATATGTGTGACAAACTTTTTGTGTGTTCATAAATTAAGCAAATTGTACACAAACAGGTGTATGATTAGCAAATGACCTTCACAAACGAATCGAATAAATTTAACACATTAATCTGATACAGGCGAGTGAGCGCGAAAGCAGTGACATGATTATAAATAATTGTACTGACAATACATGTTTAATTGTAAGTCAATACATACACCGCTTATCATTGCAAATATCACAGGTCAATCAGAGTTCACATTTATGTTTTTAATATTAATGTTCGTAGTTATTGAGATAAGACATATAGGTGGAGCGAACAAATAACTGGATGACCTCGCAAACATCTAAAACAATGAAATGGAATGGGAACATTGTAAAAACAACGAAAAACAAACATTATTTTAATGTCGTTTAACAATACACACATTCACAGCCACATGGGAGTGGTGGAAACACTAAACTTTTTGCACATTTATGATCCTCATTTAACAAAATTGTCTTTGTGTGTGAGCGAATTTGAAAAATATATTTTTTATGTGGTTGAATGACACGAAGAACCGCTGCTATATTCTGCATCCGTGCATGTAAATATACATAGTTACTGAATGAATATTTAGTCGTTCAAATGTGAGAAGATATACGAATCTGTTCATTTTCGTATACACTCACTCAGATTGATGGCACATTGGGGTACAGTTGTACGAGTGGTATCACGTACGAAAAACAATTATTTGTTCAAACAATATAGCGTTCCTTTGTGTTCCAAGTAGCATGACGATACCATTGGGTATGCTATATCAAATTTTAGTAAGTAAGACTAATGCAAAAACTACACACAACTTGAATGTAACATATTTGATGTACATGAGAGAACACAGAGTTGAAAGCAATTTGGCAATTACAAATAATGCATGTTATGAAGGGTAATAAACATAGGTATGTACAAAGTTGTGTGTAGGATGTCCATTAGTGACCACCATGCAACAGGCTATCATAATTTTACACATAGCAACAACGTAAATAATATTTATGTCATCGTATTTCACGCTTGTTTACGTCCAGAGTGATTTCGATTAAGGATATGTGATATGTAACAATTTGTCAACAAACACGAACACACACACACACACACACACACACACACACACACTAACACGTTAATGATAATGTGACCGACAAATTAAACGAACGGATAATAAATAAGAACCGCAATATCATTGCATTTTGTGTCAACATTAATCTGAAATTTGGTATTTCGTAAATAATCAACAATATACAAACAAATATACAAACGGGTTGAACAAAGAATGACAAATTAGGTGCGAAAGTGACACAATTCTTAGTTAACGACAAACAAATAAAGCATCATCTGTTGATCCTGTGACCATTGCATGTATATATTGTCGCACAGACACTCACCAGGTGGTCATGTCATGCTCATGTGAACGTATAACTATTACAGTGATTGAAGGCCACAACAAAAATTCCAACAAATATCGCGAACATTTATTATTATCGCAGTTAGTCATAACACTAAATTAGCCATACTTGTGTCTTACGCATGTTACTATCATCGTAATCTCATATTTACTACATATTATTTGTGTAATACGAAGTGACACAAGACATTGTTAAAATGTTTATAATTTTATTTTGACATATTATATTGATTGCAGCAAGATTCGAGTATTGAGACCATTGAAAACGCAATATACGGCACTATTGTCAATAATGTTAAAGGAATGCAAATAAATGTGTGAAATGTGGCAACAAATATTTGTCAGATAATAATAACTGGTTAAAATAATCTCGTCAATGACAGCACGATGCTTAAGAATTTCGAAGTACCATTATCAAAAGTAAAAACTGGAAATGTCGAAAGTGAATCAAATTTTATAAAAGATAATATTTAAGAATAAAACAGTATTTTTTTCATGGAAAATAACCCGTGATTGTACACTGTTTCGAAGCACAATGAACGAATGGCAAAATACAAAAACGAAACAAAATATCACAAATATTAAAACTTTGTCCTATACACATGCGGCCACTCTTTCGCGGACCACGTTCCTTTATGTTGTACATTGTTATGCGACGCATACCTGCATAACACAACAATTGTAATTGTTAAAAAATAACAAAACAAAAACGATAGTCACAAACCACAGGAAATTAGCGTCATGAAACGGTATCGTCCAATTGGTACCATAATCATCAACAAGAAACGATTCAATATCACACGCGACCATGAACAATTCGCCTCCCAACTCCGCCGTACACACATCATTATCCCTAATCCACGGTTGCAGTTGCCGTGAATATGTCCATCTACATATACATACTTGAATATATAGATGTACACATCATACCGTAACTTCTCCCTTTTCCACGACACCATGCCACCCACCCACGATCCATTGCCACCCTCATCGTCAGGATAGAGGAAGAACAGGTCCATCTTTCGATTGTGCACGGCGATGGCGATCTCGAGTGAGTCGGATAGCTGAAGGAGGAGTGTTGGATAGAATCTTGACTTAAACATAATACACGCACCTTTCCGAAGATGGTAAGAACGCGGTACTTCATATTCCACTTTAATGTCGACTCTAAAGTTGTGTTGTATTCTTTGATAATTCCCGCAAAGTCAACGTCAGTTGTATCTGGTATTATGGTACATTCACGATACCATCCTAATGCTGTACCACCGAATAATATTGCTGTGATTCTGGGAATGACAATTCAATTAATAATTAATAGTAATTCATTAATTCATTAAAATTAATTATATTATAGATTGTCCTACCCGTGCCTATATAAAATATCTCTATAACCGGCCATGTCTTCAATAACTGGTCCAATGGGAAGTAGACTATGGGCATAAGCATCAGCATTTTTTGCTTTCAATGCATTTGCTAGATCCTCACGACAGTTTAATAACATTGATCTCTGTCGTTGCCACAAATAGAAATTTAGATCGCGTGGCACAAATACGGTGAATTCATAGTCTTTTGATTTGTCATCATTGACCGACTCGAGATCCAGTTCACCAATAGATGACATGTTCAGTTTTGTTGCCAATATTTTGATGCTTTGTATTTCGAAACTATAATATTATAACAATGTTCCAATGTATATGCCCTTACGGAAGTATCGCCCACGTAGTTGAATGCATGACTTTGACATACTTGTGCAATGAATAGAACTTATAAATATTCGCACACACGCCACTCTCTCCTGTGAATTGGGCCACTGTGTCGTTCATAAGGGATAATGTAAATGCTGATGAATTCTGACGCAGCAAGTTTCTCTGATTTGTTAATTTAAGTTAAATAGTTGTTTCAATCTTACTAAATCATCTAAACGAGACCAATATGTGGAATTGAGAATAAATTCAATGCAGTTATTGTGAGTCTTTGAATAGACACAATTACTGGTCAACAAACATGACAATATTTGCTTGTCAGATAGAATGAGTGGCACAACTGTGTTGGCAATGTTAATAAAACGGATAATATTGTTGTTCATATTTTCTATTTGATATTGCGTATTCGATGTTGTTATTGTAGCTACCTGTAGAATAAATCAATCATTTATAACGTTGTCACCACCACTTACAAATCCCCTCATCATCGTGTCATCAGATCTTTGTGTATCCTCGTTCACATTCCCCACATCTTGTCCATTCCCCCCATCCACCCATTGTGTAGTAGCATTCTGTCTATTCCCAATCACACTAATATACGTCTGTATTCGGATAGAATTGAAGTTGTACGTGTTTGGAGTGACGTAGATTAGTAGTATTGCCACGACGAAGATCATTACGAAGATGAAGTTGCGCATTCGAACTGTAACACCAATTTTAACTGGGACACGGCACATGAAGGGGGAGTATGTATATGGACCGATGACATTTATTGTCATATTTACGAAAACACTCTTAGACAAACAGAGCAGGTATTTATGTTGGGAATATATGTTTTATTATACATGGTTATGATTTCTAAAAGCTATATATAAGCTGGATAAACAAACCGTTTAGTTCGCTAGGCGACCCAGCCATCATATTCAGTCGAAAATACTCGTAATAATAACGATAAAATCAGGAAATATTTCTCATCCACCACCAGTATATCATTATAAATATCATGCAATTCACACGCAGTACATATTGTCCGGTGAAGTGTCCGTGTCTTGTAACATGCAAACGACTATTATTACATGCACTCTTCTTTGTCTGCTCTTCCTCACACATGAATAATCATTATTTGTTTATATATGCTTACGTTTTTATAAGTGACGAGTTACGCTACTATCAAAATCAGTCTGTGGAGCTAGTTAGATAATGTTTATTGAGTCGCAAATATTATATAATATCTGTCTATGAATAATTTGCCCGCTAGATATCAAATGTTGCACTGTTGCAATCATATAAATAATCTTATACTACTTTTGGCGGTTCAACATCACCCGGTTCGTCCTCTGCTCCTTCATATGGATCAACATCCGATATATCCGATGTGTCATCGTCATCATCGCCTTTCTCATCCTTCTGTCCATTATTCGCATACGCCTTGTCAATAATTTCATCGATCTCGTCAATGTCCTGTGTTTGTCATTTGTGTGTGTGTGTGTGTGTGTGTGTGTGTGCTTACTTTCGCGTGTGTATCTGCCTCAGTAATTGGTCCCGGACCACGAACTTTAGCACAACATGCCATGGCAATCAGTATTGCCAGTCCAAAGAATTCAATAAATGTAATAACACTGAACCCTAACCATAGACCAATTTGTCCACCAAAGTTGAGAATTATATCCGAGATCTATATACCCAATGTCGATTTCGCGCCAACAAACAATATCCTTACCGTGTACGCCTCGCTACTCGTCAACTGGAACTTAGTCAACGTTTCATAATACACCTCAACAATCAGACTATTCTCATGCCACGATTCGCGACAGTCGCTTGTGTTATCCGATACCACCATCCACGATGCATTGTGCGTCACATAATCCACCTCGTTGGCACATTCGTCAGGCTAGAATAAATTATAATCATTCATATTTGATTCATATCATCCAAGTCTTACTTTATACGCCAGCGATGGCCACCAACGTTGATGTGCAACAACTGAATATTCCGTATCACTGGAAAATGAAAATAAATAAATAACTAAAATCCAAAAATGCAAAACCCTCACTCGCAACGCTGTGGACACGTGCACATTTTCTGTGCATCAAACGCGCCCTCATCCCCAGCCAGTTGTGCTTCACGAATGGCAGTCACACACGACACTAAACATATTCGCATAACAACAGTTCACATAAACATACAGAGTAAGTAGTCACAAAATGGTGAGCCGGCGGGACTGGCAAAGCGGGGATCTGCACAGCCACACTTGTCGATGATGAACTGCTGATAACACGAGCGAAAGCATCCCTCCATCGAATACTCCTCCGACAAGTAGAAGAACGTCTGTCCATCTTTCGTCGCTGTACAATCCCCATACGGGAACGGCAGTCGTTGCGTGCCACTCTACAACAATCCATCAACCCCCCATCCCACCACATACCACTTTAATCGCCAACGAGTTAGTATACCCCGCAGCAGCATTGTACCCGAATGCATCCACAAATGGTTCCTGTAGTGGTGCGTGTATGGCGATCTTGAATGTCGCTGTGTCGGTGATGGGCAGGAACTCGGCTTGATCACTCTTCAGAATCATTCGAAGTCCTGCAATGGTGGGGAGGAATGTGAGCTGGAGAGGTGGAGGGTGTACCGCTGTCGGGACCACTTTTATCTGCTTCGTATTTTGCTGGTTTCACGTTGTTGAACTGATAGCACATACCGTAGTTTGGATCACGCATAGTTACGAAGTCGCTAAATGGAGCATGAATTATCACAAATGTACACCAAACCTGGCTAAATTGCACGGTTGACCGTCAAATGTACACTCGTGCATGATTTCAGCCAATGAATAACTTCTACTAATGATCGCTGCATCAGTCCACCCTTTTGCAATATACACCATTGTTGTGAGTGCGTGCGATGTCTTTTCCAGATTGTCTGATTGATTCTGTCAGTTATCAAATGTTATTGAATATTAGGAATAACAAGTTACATTGAATTTATATATGTCGTAGTTCACCCAGCCATCCAACATTGATGATGTATAGTCGTCCATCTTGAATATTGATTGTTAGTTGATGTTAAAATCATTTCACAAACCAATTTCTGCATATCACTACTCATAGCCACTTGAGACGCCTTGTACGGATTTCGATTGCATATTGTCACTGCGGGAAAGTCGCGCTTGCCGAATGTTACCTGTCAATGTTATTTACAATAATAATAATAATAAATGAATTTGATTTACCAATGTTGCAACAACAACATCATATGCAAAATAGGTTTGGAAGATTACTTTCATTTGATAGCCGAACATAACACAGGCGCCAAGAAATATCAATGTCCAAATGGCCCGAACGGGCCAATTACGTGCACTGCCGATCTGTGGCAATCCGTGAGCGGATGTGTACGCCGTGAAATCTTTTATCAACGATATTACGCCCATTTTTGCGAGTTTTGAGCGATTTATAATATATTATGAACCACTTTTTTACACAATTCTTTCTAATCAAGCGGAAGATTGACACTTTGTATGAATGTTGTTTGCTTATTTGCGTTGTCCATAACTACAACATCTATGCTGTTGCTGATTTGATCAGCCATGCGTACATAAGTTTTCGATTTTTGCTCAAAAAATGCGGACAGCAAATTTTGTATTCGCTAGAAAACAAATTTACAGATGTTTAGGGGTTTGGTGGCCGTTTGTTTTTTTTAATTACATTTCGAAGTACTTATTCCAATTGATGGAGATATTTGTCTTTCAAACTTTCATTATCTAATGCACATCTAACGTAATCTTATGTATGTTCGTGTTGCAAAACAATTCAATCCAGCATACGGCATTGAAAAGTAAAAATAATAAAATTAGATTAATAGTTTTACGTATTTCGTGCTATCATATGATTATGATTCTCTGTAGCGCAATAAATTGTACAATTTGCAAAGAAGCAATCAGACTCCAAATTCTTTATTTCACGTCTCATATTTCAACAAATCTAATGGTTACAATTTCGAACATTCGCCTATATATTATTGAGGCGCAGCACATGTGACGCAATGACGTGTGTGTCTTATATTGATAAACACTGTAAGATGAGGGGAAACAGAAAACTGGAGACCGAAAATGCTGATCGACGGCACCCGGTCTCATCTGTCACACACACACACACACACACACACACACACACACACACACCCCCATACATACAGCAAGACGGCTGGCTGAAGCAAAGAGAGTGTGTGCATGCACTCGTATACAAGAGGGGTGGAGCCATGCGCATGCCATGGCATAAACATGGCGCGCAGAAATCGATGCACAACAGAGTACACACACACATGCACACGCATAAACTGCAACACACAGAGTTTTCACTCAGCTCTCTCACATAATACATGTCATTCATATCATTCCCGTTTTCCATCCGTACTTGACTTGTGTCCCACATGACATATACTTGAGTAGCACGCACAATCGAAACAGATTACGTTCCTCTCACATAAAGTACAATTATGGTGCTGTTCCCATCATAAACACATACAAAATGGGCGCATCATTGTCCCAAAATCAATCGAATTCATCGATATTGTCATCCGCACGACGGCATTTTTATTCACCGGCAGATTATTACGACGACGAAGACACCAAATACTCCAAGCATTACCATCACAGTGTGAATAACAACAACAGCAGTCAGAGCACAAGTCGCTCATCCTCAAGTCATTTGAATATCTCCCACGATACGTATGGAAGTAGTGGTAGTTTCATAGTCGATGAGCAATATGATCGCCGCCGATCACAACATATTGTCTATGCACCGATGGGGTTGGATGATGTCAATGTTGATCATCAACGTTCGACTATATCACTGGCCAGTAATAATAACAACACGATGACGATGTCGGACTATCAATACACGAGTCACAACAAAACAAAGCGTACATCAAATCAGAAGACACATTCAATGTTTATCAACACCTTCAATTGGCGTCGATTTACGTCCAATGACAGTGGTGTACAAAACAACAACAACAATAACAATAACAACAACAACAACAACAACAATAACACCCAAGAGCTGCCAACAGACAATCATCATCATCACTTCAAGAATCACACCATCCCACACAATACGGTGGAGAAAGTGGAGATCGAGAAGAGTGCGACATCTCGTGGCACAAATGCTGTGCCATTACCATATGCAAATATGACACTTCCATTAGATACAAATCAGAACTACAAACGTCTATCAACCCCGATCGAACAAATGAATAATCTCGCGATCAGTGATCGTTCAACTGGCGAACAAGGTGGTGTTGTCACACGCAAACAACACAAACAGGACTTTATGAATAACAATTTTGTATCCCCAAATGGTCCAAAGGCCAAGACACCCGTGTCACCAACACATCACGCGCATCCTCGGACGGCGCAGCTGAGTTTTGCTGTAAGTGTTGACGAAATAAATAAATAAATAATTCCATCCTACCTACCTTCAGAACATGCGTCCTGAATCAGTTCGAATGATAGGCAACAGTATCTACGACTGTAAACTGGTCAGTGCACGACAAGCACAACAACAACAGTTGACACAGTCGAATAATGCAACAACACGGAAGACTGTCATTCAAGCAAGCACTAGTGAGTTGTTGCGTTCGTTGGGGGAATTCCTCATGCGACGATGCACGAAACTGACTGACTTTGATGCTGCTGATGCTGTAATGTGGTTGCGCACTGTCGATCGTGCACTGTTACTACAAGGTATGTTTATTTCCTCATAAAAAGTAACACTGTGATCCAGGCTGGCAAGACATAGCATTCGTGAATCCAGCAAATCTAGTGTTCGTATACATGCTCGTCCGTGAACTAGTGGACGAGAACATCACAAATGAACACGAACTCCAATCAATCGTGCTCACATGTCTCTACATGTCCTATTCATACATGGGCAATGAGATTAGCTACCCATTGAAACCATTTCTTGTGGAATGCAATCGCGAACGATTCTGGGATCGATGTGTGCACATTGTGAACTTGCATAGTGACAAGATGTTGCGCATTAATGCCAGTCCGAGTTATTTTACGCAAGTGTTTTCGGAATTGAAAGCACACGCACCACAGACGACTGTCATTAATAATAATATGTCTAAGTCAACGTAGTTGTCTGTGGTTGTATTTCATTTTTGCGGCACGTAAACACTGCTTCCAATTTTGATTATGATTATTATTTTTGAACGCTCGTGAGCTTTTCTCTCTAATACAGAAATGCGAATTATGAATATTCATAATTACAATATATATTAATTTATCCCTGTGCTGCATATTAGGTGATCTCAAGTGTTTTGATCTGTATATTTGTATTTTGTTGCTTATCTATGTGTTCAAATGTAACAAAACACTTCTGATAAAATGAAACATGAATTAAATTGTACACATTGAGCAAGCATTGTAAGAATAAATGCAGAATCCAAAAATGAGAAACAAATATGTGCACTTATTTATTGTCAACATCCATAGAATGCGAGCGATGCATAGCAACGTTAGTGTTTGTGTTTACAGCTACTTTCTTATGTTTCTTAGCCTGCAGCACTAGTGAGCCCCCGGATGTACTTGTCTATAATTGCATTTTATGTATGAGTGATATCCAACAACACACACCTGCAATGTAGTGATATCAAAATCTGGTGGTAAGCGGTATATTCGCCGTAATGTCTTCATCCTTCGCGCCGCTGCCGGATCACGTTTCGCATCTTGACGAATGTCACGTGTCGCTTCTATTATTATCATGTTCATACCGGCGAGAATCTGGAATTTAGTTTTTGTTTTTATTCATTTTTATTTATTTATTTATTTTGTTCAAATTGAACATAAATCAAACTGCACCTGCATTTCCAATCGCCAAAACACTCCACCATCGGTTGTCTTCGCGCCAGTCTTCGACTTCTTCTCCAATGAGCACAAGCCAACTTGAAATGAAAACGAGCTTGATTTAAGATTCTCGAATTTCTTCACTTCGCTATTCTTATTCGGTTTAAGATATGCAAAGTTCAATGCAACACTAAACGTGTCATCAATGACATAACATCTCGCAAGACCATCTTCAGCAAATGGCCAATCCCATAGTACAGGTTGTTGTTCATTGACGGGATTGAGATAATGTGATGACAGGTTATCACCTCGGGTCTCACTCGCGCACTTTCGTAATGGTGGATGGGCTACTTTCTGTTGTGCGTGTGTGTTTTGATGGGATTTTATTTGTGTTGTAGATGGAGAAGGAACAGTTTTAGAATCGGCTGTTGGAGTTGTTGGTTTTATAATTACCGGAGTGTCGGGTTTCTGATCTACTGTTGGTGGTGTTAATGTATTCGGTGTATCATTGTTCTGCGATATATTTGGCGGCGTTATTGTTAAAGTGGTTGTTGTTTGTGTGTCCGATGGACAGTGTTCCTGTAACACCGCGTCTTGTGTTTTACTTGATTCCATTCCTTTTTCATTCGCCAATTTGTCTTTCACACATTCCCCATCAGCATGATTATTCGAATCAGCATTCATGCTGCATGTTGGATCGTTGTCAATCGATGCTTCATAAGATAGTACCATCAGTGGTTTAGCAACTGTGGTCTGTGTTGGAGCACTTGAAGCATCTGATTGCAGCGGCGAATTTGTTGCTTGTTCAGTAGCATCAGATGAACCCGTGGCTTGAACGGTATCTGATACTATAGGTGTAGTGGTGGTATTATTGGCATCTAATTGTACATTATTCGGTGCTACATTGTCGCTGCTGCTCGTAACTGTGGCCGTGTCAGTATTTCCCATCGCAGATTCAATAGTATTAGATGCCCGTTCAATAGTTGTCACAATAGCCCTGTAGTCCTCGTTGCTAGTAACATTGTAATTTTGTCCATGTTGTAGTCCCTGATCAGTTATTGTAGGTGCATTAACGTTCTCATTAAATACAACATTGGACGTTGTCGCGACCTGTTCACTGTTAACAACATCGTCGTGATTCTTCTCATTCTCTTCATCAATTGTACTATGTCGTCGGTGGTCATCACGACTACATCGACATTGCCACGATGTCAGTGGTATTCGACGATAGTATATGTTGGACATATTGTTTGATAGAATTGTCAACATACTGTGTGCTGGCATGATGTGCTCATTACTACTGATGTTCTCGTTTATGTCGATATTATATTTTACAGCTATTATAGCACCGCGAGAGTTTCGTATTGATGATGTTATTGATGATGTTGCGCCGATTTGATGCAAGTCGGTGGTTAATTCAATTGAAACCATTTTATATTTATTGAACGATTGCAGCTGTAAATGACGTCAAAATGTCAGTTTTTGAAATGACAATTTTTTCCATACACATAAACACAACTGCTAAACATTTTTAGTGCGTCAATGCACAAAAAGCCACAACATACGCCCACCCAGTTTTCATTTTGGAACAGGTAGTGTGAGTGATGTAAATAGGTTGCATTTCTCTGAATACTCAAAGACATATGTGTGTGTGTGTGTGTGTGTGTGTGTGTGTGTGTGTGTGTGTTGAATTCGCCGTAAATTCATAAAATGAGGCGTAATTCGATCAATGTGTGTCGAATGAAATGAGACGAAAACAATATTTAATTACCTACACACTTAGACTACAAATGCAACATAAATGTGCAAAAATGTAAACGAGCAACATCGGAAACGTAATGTATTGTTATGTGTAATCGTATAGAAGCACAAGAGGGACAAGTGGGGCTAGTTTTTGTCACATGTTCCCTCGTGCCACTTCACATTATATATGCCATTATATATGTTCCTCCAATTGACATACTTGTGTACGCTTTTCAAATAGAAAAATTAACTGTCTATTGTCAATCTGCGCTTTGTTATTGTTCACAGTATTCGTATTTAAGGATAATTGGTGGGCGTGTCGCAGAACATATGTACATATGTAATTGTTTATATACAGGAAGCATTACAATGTGTGAAAAGCATAATAAAATTGTGTGAAAGTCAGACGCGAACAACAGCGACAAAGATAATTGAAAGAATGTGTTGAAACTATTATTCGGGTGTCGAATAAAACATGTCGAACATAAGAAATGTTCATAAGAAATGTGGTTTTAATGCGTTTGGATAATGCAAAAATAGTTACAGATGTGCAAGGCGTTTTCTATTTTTAACACGTCAAAATGTATTTCTTGTTTTATCTCGAATTACGTATAATATCAAACATCTCTACAAGTAGTAAAAATTCATTACGCAAAATGAGCGAAGTAGAGAATATAGAATGAAAAAAGAATAACACTTGCTTGTAACGAATTGCAGTGTAAAACAATGTCATTGAATCATTTATTGGTGGTCGCTGAGAGTGTGTGTGTGGAATTAAGAAATGTGCGTCGTTGAATTTCGAAGAAAAAGAATCACAAAATTGCATAAAAGGCACAAAAATGACAATAACGGCACCGAGCGATACATCTTGAATTGTTGTAATATGCTACATAACGATTATTTATTTATATTATTTACAAGCTCTGCTGCAACGCGCTCAATTGTTCCCGACCCATGTGGAGTTTCTCCTAAAAATAAACAAAATAAAATTAATTAATTAATTAAATTTAATTAAAAAACATACCATCATTTCATGTTTATCCACCAGCAACTTTTGCATCATATGTACACAGTACGCATAATCATCAACAGTATCCGGTGGCATGCCAATATTCTGCATTAGTTTCACAAGTGTTGCTGTACGATTGTGGACGGATGTTTGGAGTGATTGTGCGTCGTTCAATTGGGCTGATATTCGTGTACGACGGGCGATTAGCAGACGTTGCTCGTCTGCGAATCCATTGAATCCACCTAATGCCGCCTCGATGCGACTCAGTTGGGATTGCAGTTTGACAATCAGACACGTCACTTGTTCCGTTTCCTGCATATTTGAATAGAATATCATATTTATTTGATTTTCAACAAACATGAATATGTGCACCGATCTTCTGTGCAATCTGAGGATGTTCTTCGTCAACTGCACGACGCACGTCTTCAGCAACATGATTGTTTGATGTGATCTCATCGTCTATTATTGACAATTCATTCACCAATATGTCCACCTTTCGTGTTAGTGATGCTATCAGTTCCCGCTGAAATTGTAAATATTAAGTTACAAAACGTTTTGTTCATCTTACCTTCTTATTATTCAGCATCATAATATCACTGTTAGTATTGCCATTCTGTTGTACTTTAACAATATTCGGACTCTGTGCCCTAGACGCCTCCGGTGTAGCAGTCAACGAACAACCAGACATCTTTCTCCCGTACAAATTGTTCAATACACGGATGTCTGCATCAGTGTAGTTACTCAACGATGATGAGGATGATGCTGATCGTTCGTGATTCACCATTGGTGGGGGGGAAATGGTTAGTTCCTCTGTTTATCACAAATAAATGAATGTGTTTGATTGTTCAGAACGTACGGATTTGTAATTGAGGCATGACAGTGCCAGAGTCGTGATGTTCACGCGCGATGTCGGATGACAATCGATCACAAACAGCTTCCTCAGCAGACAATCGTGCACGACGTTCAACACGTTGACGCACACAATCTAGAACAGTATGAACAATTTGTAGTTAGTTATACACACCATTATTGTTACTCATTCTACCAGAATGTGTCGGTGATGTGTCATTTGATTTGCGTGTCGTGACACTCTCATTCTTCTCCGACTGAACAACAACGTCATCATCACTGTTGATCTTTAGTCGATGCATGTTCTCGGTGTCGCGTGATTTCCATTGAGATATGTTTGCTGGCTTTCGTGGAACTGCTGGTGCGGGTTTTGGGTTTTCGGTGGGTTGTTTCATTGGTTTCTCGACATCGTTTCTCGTTATTTCGACGTCCTGTTCTGGACGTATTGGATGCACTTGTCCAATTGGTTTTCCTGTTGAGCCTGAAATGATTATTTAAATTTTGTAAACTTCATTAACTTACCGATATATTGCTGTGGTTGTTGTCTGACTTGAATTGGTGTCGTTGTAACCTCACCTCTCTGTTGTTCAATGTTAACAGCAGATGGTGGCGGTGGCCACACGATGTTCATGCGGGGCATTGTATCACTGAAAATGTGTTTTGTTTCAATGTTTTTATATAAGGGCGTTAGGTATTTGAAAATTGCGGGGAGCGTTGCTTACTTATTTGCTCAATGACTAACATTGTTTTATGAAATGTGATAAGAGGCAGGTTCAACGAAACGTTAAACAAATATATGCGTTAATAAAAACGGAAAATATAATTTATAGATAACCAAAATAATATTCAAATGAAACTTCAACTTCAAAGCGTGATATTATTGTCATGAAAATACATAAAAAGCGGGACAATAAAATTGTAATTGAAAAATCGTGAGAACGTCATTACCTGCGCAGAAATAATAGAAATGTTACACACACTTTAAAATAAAGACATTGGGGTGAAGAAATACAGGACGTTTGATGAAAAAATGAGAACATGACAAAGGGGTGCTGAGCAAACCGAACTTAGGCATATTAGTCATCGTTTACATCACACACACACACACACACACACACACACACACACACACAGTTTTGTGTTTGTGCGTATGTGTAATTGCGAATGTACACACTTGTGTACGATTACTGGTGATTGGAAATTTCGCCAAACAAACACACACACACCACTCTATAGTTCAACTTAATAGCACCACTTAGGACTGGATATATCAGTAATATACACGTAATCATAAAAAGTACTAGGGCAACATTGTTGTGTTGTTACCTATATCGATGTCGAATAACTTTCACTGGACGATGTTCATTTGCAAACGTGTACATCAGAGGTGGTGGTGGTAGAACGGGTAATGGGGGCGGGTTTTGTGATGTCATGCTTTGTATTGTTTGTCTTCTTCTTTGTGCCGATATAATACTGTACGTTGGTAGATTATTATGAAGAGTATTGGAATTGCTGTGCAAAGATTGAGAAATTATTATTGTTTTGTAATAAAGGAAAATATTGTTTTAATACAAACGATAAGCGTGCAATACAGGGTGCAATGAATGATTTATGGGGATAAATTGATTATTTGTAAATAGCGGGAAAAGGCAACGAGAAATACAAGAATTATGAAATGTAAATAATGTGAAGAGTGCAAAAACGCCGATAACGTGGCGTAAGATGGTCACTTTTACTATTTCTTACGTGTGCTACACGAACACATGTTGACAGATGGTCAACACAAACACACACACACACACACAGATTGGAAAAACTAAACATCGCTAGCTACAAATGGAAATATTTGGGAAATAATATTCGTAACACTGAGAGAAATTAGTTTAAACTCACAATACTTTCTGATTTCTCTGATCATCTAGTATAGCATGTGCGTATGGCGGTGGAGGTTCAATCATTGTTGTATCAAAATAGTCATGTTGATTTGGTAATGACGACATCTGCAACATTGAAATATTTAAATGTTTGTTTGACTTATTCGATTTGTTTATTGAAGTACATCATTTGGTTATCAATTGTTCTCACTGTTTATTATTCATTAACTTTTCTGCTATATCTCCAATTTAGCTCCGCAGCCTATTTGTACATAAATTTACTTCCGGGCGGAAATTCAAATCTTACATTATCGTAAACAATGAAATAGTATGGGTCACTCGTACTGGGTGCAGATGTGCACTGTAGAAAGAGTGTATAGAACTGTGTGCACTGCTATTGTGCGACTGCACACACTACTGACCATTAGCGAAGGTCGTTACTGCGTATTACAACATATATAAGAATGTTCATGTGTACTATACGCATTGTTTACTACACACGATTGTATAATGTGTATGTGTTCATTTGTTTCATTTCGCAAGGAATGCAAGGAATTTGTGTTGTTTTGATTAAATTTCCCATTGTGCATCATTGCATTTAGTATGCATAATTCGAAAAATGAAAGTAGAAATGAACTTCTCTCTTACATTGTTGTTGTGTGACAAATAGTTGATTGGCAGAGCAGAGACGGGAGAAGGCGGTGGTAGAGGATCTGGTGTGTAGTGCATTGCACTGTTGAATACTCTGAAACAGAATCATTTTATATGATATTTATATATTGATTATTTACACGCACTGTTTCTTTCGACTATTAATAAGCTTCTGCACCCCTCTGGCCTTTTTCGTATCTTGTGTTGGTGTCATCGGTGATTGTCTCTGCTGTTGTGTCGGCATGGGATATTGATGATAGATTTGTTGCAGGCGCGCATTACGCTCCGCACTCTTTGCACCGTAGTTGAATGATTGACTTCGGGTAAATGTTCCACTTGGGGTGACTGTTTCGATGCTCCGACTACGGGGCATCGATGATGATTGCATGTCGAGCAGGGGTTGGGTGTCCTGGATTTTGTGTGTGTGTGTGTGTGTGTTACATGAACATACCTGAGATGAACTATACTGATGAACTGGTGTCCGTTGTTCATTTACAACAACGGGTGAATATTGCGTTGGCGGTTGATTAAGTACAGACGTTGAAACAGATGCCCCACGCATGGATGTACGCGGTTGATTCTGCATCGCAGCGAATAATCGTCGACTCATCGCGCGATTCGCTTCCGCATTTCGTCGACATTGTTCAGTTTCCATTTTGTCTGGTTCAGTCGAACTGATTTCTTCGGCGCTTTGATTGCAATTCGCCGCTGTCTACAACAAAAACACACATGAATATGTACAATTTTTTGATGAGCACAAATTGAAAACGTGTGTGTGAATATGTGCGTGGTTGAAAATTGTTTTAAACGATCTAAATAGATAAATGTGCGCGCAAACACAGATTGTTCAGTGACTCATTGTGCGCTAAAATCAGAGCACAGCTTTATTTCATAGATGTATTTCACCTGTCCATATACACGTTGTCATTAATGCTATTCAAGCGTAGAGACAGCTTGTTATTGCATTCCCTAAAGCACTTGGTCAGCGCGGCTGAGAATATATATTGGATGGGTACGCAGGTACAATATTGTGAATACATAATCAAATTGCCCACTCACGCGCTGTAAATAAGCTCGAGTCGATAAAGCGTACGCTTTGAGATAAAATCAACCACACAAACCTTGTCTTTATCTGTATCAATAAGTACAATATGATTTGTATTTGTGCCGAACCACGATGGCGATTCGATTTGTAAGGGTATGGAATTGGAGCGGGTGAATTGATTAATTAATTCCGAGTCGTCACATATTCCTGAATCGTAGCTGTTGGATGGCACACTATAAATAAAATAAATAAATAAAATAATATATAAATAATGAATGTTGTTTGTTATTTATTTCTTGTTTGACTGATAGATGATGATTGGATATTTGTTCTACAAAGGAAGCACACTTGAAATATTTGCAGTGCGTAGAGGTGATAAGCACGACACATAGGTAAGGCCAATGAGTCAGTGATGCGAATAATTTGCAATCAATATGTGTTCGGAATAGCGCATAAAATTCGTCAAGGCTAACACTATCATAACAACAAACATTGAAGAGATATGAGGTGTTTTGGGATAAATGCAGATGCAGAGAGGCACAAAATTGAATACACAATTCAATGGAGTAATTTAATCATCGAAAAGTTGGGGATAATTCAATAACAGAGTCAAGTGGCGCCAATTTGGTGGCACTTTTTATGTAAATCGTAGATGATGTATAAAAGTTTAAAAGTAAATGTTCAATAAGATGAACAGGTTTCTGCTGCTCAACTGTCAATATGTGATGCTACATAAACAGGCGTTGCACTGAGAAAAGTGTGTGTGTGTGTACAAGTAACAAAAAAAAAAAACTATCGATACACACACACACGTGCGCAGGTGCTTGAGCTGTCGTTTTTCCATAAATTTGAAAATGTCTCTAAAGCGTGCAAATAATATTTCTGCAATGTGTTATCATTTGTACAAATAAAGGGGTGTCAGATTACCAACGAATTAGAGCATATTAACAATACTAAATACAAATAACACGTGGGTGAGGTAACAGCCGGAAAAATGATGGTTTATGCGTTACACATCTTTGTTTAGAAAAGAACGTTTTTTTGAATAAAATCAATGTTTGATATTGTTTTCATTGAATTTCATCATCTTCCTTTAGAAAATGTGTGATAAATTTAGCGCAAAATGTTAAGCAGTGTACACATAGTCAACATATTTAAAATCAATAGCGTGTGATTGTAATCAGATGTTTGCCAAAATGTGTGTGTGTGTGTGTGTGTGTGTGTGTGTGTGTGTGTGTACACAGTCACGGTTATTTGTAATTGTTTTAGCACTTGAGCACATGAGAAATGATCGAACTAGCATTTTATGACATTAAGAATATGTACGCGACATATTTCTTTGAGCGGCAACGATGTTGTACAAAAGTACAAACAAACCTAATATTTGACAACTGAACAGCTTTTGCACGTTTAAATGTCAAACCACCGTGTACGAGCATTTGATTGCGTATATTTGACGGGCGATAAAACGATTCCTCTTCTTTGTCAGTACTCATGATTGTGTATATTTAACAAATTGTTATCTCTGAAAATATTGACCATAAAGGAACATAATTGTGCGATTAACGGATAAGAACTACAAATAAGAACAGGTGTTGTATTTACAAACAAACACTCGCATTATGTTTGATAACATACATTTGATGATCAGAAAAGTCGGGGATAAGACTTAAGATTGTAAAATGTAAATAATCATTCACACATACATTCACAGGTCACACATACAGAACATGTGTTTTGACAAATGTATAATATTTACAATAATTGCAAAACGGTGTTATGAATGAAGATTATTACAATAAACGAAATATATAACAATGTGAAGCAATTTGTCATAGAACATGGATTGTATAAAATATGTGTACGAACAGGAAAGATTAGAACACCAAGATAAATGTTTCGTAAAACTGGTGTAAAATCGTATACGTGATTCTGTGAAAATGGAGTCAAAGTTTATGTATGTGAGTGTAACTAAATAAAACATATGCAAAATGACGGAAGAAGGGCAGCTGTTCATTGAGAAAATGAACAATGTCCTCATTCATAAATGGCGAATGTCTTTCTGTGCGTTCGAATGTGTAAACAGAGAGGTGAACGTGAAATGAAAAATGTAAAATTGAAAACAGTTGGCGACAGTCACAAAAGTGGATACAAATTGACATAAGAATTGGCGACAATATGTACATTAGAAATTGGTGAGTCACTTCAGCACACCGCGCCATATATACACATAGGCATAAAGCAGTGGCAGTTCACACACTGTACACAGTTTACACACACACACACGCACGCGCTAACACTGTTGACCGTCTATAATGTGCGTGTGTGGAACTGAGCACATTTCGTCTGGACACACACAGCATAACAGACGGGGTCACCTCGATGATCCTATTATTTATCTGTCACTCCTCTCCTCCATGTTACATTCTTAATGGTAATATCTGATATCTGGTGCACATACATATTTGATCAAAATAAAAAGTGAATTGCAAAACAATTTTTCGTTTCCATGTGGGAGACCTTGTTGTCGCAGATTGTTTTTTTTTCATACGTCAAGGTCGTTGGATGTTATTTTAAGATGCTTGATGCAATAGTTTGAATATAATCATGTCCTTGCTGTCTTATGTTTGATAATTGGTACTAAAACTGCAGTAAAAGAACGCACACACGTGTCAAAATGTCGTGAAACAAAACAATTTAAAGCTGATAAAATTATAAAAAGAGTTTCGTTTATGACAGTACTGCGTCTTTATAAAAATATACCGCTGCGTAACAAATCAAAAAAATCACTAATTGCGCGTTCTCACAAATTATTTTTGTCAAACATTCGTTGTAAACAGACGAGAAGGAAATTGAATGCGATTAAATTCTACGAATGTCTAGTGTTCGCGTGTTACCGATTAGTTTGATACGGCACTTTCGTACGTTTCCACACTACATCTCTAAAAACAACGAACTTGTTCTCAGGAACAAATGCCACAAAATATGCACCACGCTCATTATTATTGATATCACACTCGAATGATACACAAACATGTCGCCATATTGTCCAACGATTATACTGCGCGGCATCCAGTGACAAACCACCAGACAGGTTACTTCCCAATTTCTGCTCATATCCATTCCCCATTTTCAGTCCAACCCCACCGCCATCCCCCAGCACACCACCCCGTACACCAGCAAGTACAAGTAAACGGATAGTGAGTGTGATCGGCGACAAGAAGAAGCAGGAAAAGGAGAATGACCGACGCATGGCTGATCAGTATTATGATTCTGTGTCACCGATCAAGACCATCTCGGCCAAGGCGGCTAAGAGGCGGTATATGTTGAAGGAGGAACATTTAAAGGTATTCTTTGTGATTGGAAATTTCATTTTCGTGTAGGACTTGCCATTGCGGAAATCGAGAAGTCCGTTCTACGGCGAGCCATCAATCGAAGCACTGATGGAGCGAGATGTGATGAACAAAGCAACACAAGTTCATGGCAGTAAGGAGGCAGTGACGAGAATACTGCGAATGAATGCCGAATTTGCACCTCTTGGGGATGGGGATGATGTGGTTCCATTTGTGAGTGATGAACGGAAGAGGGAACATGCGGTGAAAACGGGTAACACATCTTCCTACACTTTCACTTGAAAACAATTCCAACTACAGGTTTATTGAATGAGTCGTACAGAGTGATCAAATGGGCGATTGTAATGAATGGATGTGATGCGTTATTCAAGCTTGGTGGATGGTATCTTACGGGTAGTTCGTCTCTGTTTTCCGAAAGTATTCACTCAACTATTGATATGACTAATCAGGTGAGTGTGGACATTTGTTTTCAATTGAAATTTTTATTTAATTGTTAAGATACTTCTCGGGTTTGGCATTATCAGCAGTACGTGGAAGCCGACAAAAATGTTTCCGTACGGCTATGGGGGTCTGCGATACATAACATCCTTATTGAGTGGCATGAGCATTTTCTTCGTGGGCGGCGGAGTGAATATTTATCATGGAGCCAGCGGGTTGTTGCATCCGGGAACACTGGAACCATTGACATATGTACGTTTGTTTATTTTCGGACAATCGTTACTTCATCTTCAGGCTTATTACGCACTAGCGTGTTCATTTTTATTTCAATTTATTTCGCTCTCACGGGCATTCATGACGATCCGTAAACGATCCTCCGAGAAGAATATTAGCGTGTGGCAATATAGTTCGTTTTTAAACTTGTTAAATTTATTTTCTTTTATTTTTCAGTTAGGGACGGGCGCGATCCATCCGTCAATGTTGTTTTGCTGGAAGATAGCGCGTCATTAACCGGCGTTGTATTCGCATTAACGGCAATTACGATGTCTGCGGTTTGTTGCACACACACACACACACACACACACACACACACACACACACACACACACACAC
>JADMIO010803649.1_pt1 | contig 47051 bp, 49 predicted proteins | sample 8958161 | NCBI WGS metagenome assembly JADMIO01 (sample SAMN16585339, study PRJNA669376) | soil metagenome | isolation source: Crop rotation soil | place: USA: Cullars Rotation, Alabama | collected 2011
CCGCGACTTCAAGTCACGTGAATTCCAAGCTTCGGATCCCACTGTGCTGGAAAGTACGCGCAAGGGCGGTTCCACACCGACCGCATCGCCCACATGGTCATGGGCACCCGGGCCATGGAGTTCGTCACCACCAAGACCGAGACCGAGGCCCTGCTGCTGGAGATCAACCTGATCAAGCAGCTCAAGCCCCGCTTCAACGTCCTGCTCCGCGACGACAAGTCCTTTCCCGAAATCCTGCTGCGCCGCGACCACCCCGCCCCGCAGATCCGCAAGCATCGCGGCGCCCACGCCATCAAGGGCGAGTACTTCGGCCCCTTCGCCAGCGCCTGGGCGGTCAACCGGACGATCAATTCACTGCAGAAGGCCTTCCTGCTGCGGTCCTGCTCGGACAGCGTCTTCGAGACCCGCACGCGGCCCTGCATGCTGCATCAGATCAAGCGCTGCAGCGCCCCCTGCGTCGACCTGGTCACCCCGGCCGAATACGACGAGCTGGTGCAGCAGGCGCACGACTTCCTTTCCGGCAAGAGCCGCGCGGTGATGAAGAAGCTGGCCGACGAGATGACCGCGCTCGCCGAGAATATGGAATACGAGCGCGCCGCCCGCCTGCGCGACCGCATCCGCGCCCTGGCCTCGGTCAGCCAGGAACAGTCGATCAATCCCCAGACCCTGGAGGAGGCAGACGTCTTCGCCCTGCACGCCGAGGGCGGCCAGGCCTGCGTGCAGGTGTTCTTCTTCCGCGCCGGCCAGAACTGGGGGAACAAGGCCTATTTCCCGCGCATCGCCGGGGCGCTGGAGGCCGCGGAGGAGGAAGGCGGCGACGAGAACGCCGCCATCCTGGAGGCCTTCCTGGGCCAGTTCTACGAGAACCAGCCGGTGCCGCGCCTGGTGCTGGTCAATCACGACCTGCCCAGCCGCGAACTGCTGGCCGAGGCCCTGTGCGTCAAGGCTGGCCGCAAGGTCGAGATCAGCAAGCCCCTGCGCGGCGAGAAGGCCGACCTGGTCCGCCACGCCCTGACCAATGCCCGCGAGGCCCTGGGCCGCAAGATGGCCGAGAGCTCGGCCCAGTCGACCCTGCTCAATGGCGTCGCCGAGGCCTTCGGCATGGAGGCCAGGCCCGAGCGGATCGAGGTCTACGACAACGCCCACATCATGGGGACCAATGCGCTGGGCGGGATGATCGTCGCCGGCCCCGACGGCTTCCAGAAGAGCCAGTACCGCAAGTTCAACATCAAGAGCAGCGACCTCACGCCCGGCGACGACTACGCCATGATGCGCGAGGTGCTGCAGCGCCGCTTCGCCCGCCTGGTCAAGGAGGAGGCCGCCGGCGAGGCGACGCCGCGTCCGGATCTCGTGCTGATCGACGGCGGCGCCGGCCAGCTGGCGGCGGTGACCGAGGTGATGGCCGACCTCGGCGTCGACGACATCCTGGTGGTCGGCGTGGCCAAGGGTCCCGACCGCGACGCCGGGCTGGAGCGGTTTTTCATCCCGGGCAAGACGCCGTTCATGCTCGAGCCGAAGTCGCCGGTGCTCTACTACCTGCAGCGGCTGCGCGACGAGGCGCACCGCTTCGCCAACGGCGCCCACCGCACCCGCCGCTCGATGGACCTGAAGAAGAACCCTCTGGACGAGATCGAGGGCGTCGGCCCGGGCCGCAAGCGCGCCCTGCTCAACGCCTTCGGCTCGGCCCGCGGGGTGTCGAAGGCGGCGCCGGCGGACCTGATCAAGGTCGAAGGCGTTTCAGCTCAGCTGGCCCAGCGCATCCACGACTATTTCAACAAGGGCTAAGCTTCGTTATCGGAGAACCCGATGAAGGCGCAGATCCCCAACCTCCTGACCAGCGGCCGCATCGTTCTGTGCCTGGTGATGTGCATGGCCTTCGTCTTCCTGGCCTCGGCCGCGCATGGCCAGCTCGGCCCCTACACAACCGCCCTGATGGCGCAGATCGCACTAGGTTCATTCGTCATCGCCGCCGTCACCGACTTCTTCGACGGCTATCTGGCGCGGCGCTGGAATGTGGTCTCGACCTTCGGGGCGATCATGGATCCGATCGCCGACAAGGTGCTGGTCGCCGGCGCCATCATCGGCCTGATCGGCATCGGCATTCAGGGCATATTGATCCCCAGCTTCCTGATCCTGTTCCGAGAGTTCGCGGTCTCGGCCATGCGCGAGGTGCTGGCGCCCAAGGGCATCAAGCTGCCGGTGACCTTCCTGGCCAAGACCAAGACCACATTGCAGCTGGTGGCGCTGGCGGCGCTGATGATCGTCAACTTCTGGACCCTGGAGCCGTGGACCAAGACGGCGGCGCAGCTGCTCTATGGCCTGGCCGCGGCGGTGACGATCTGGACCGGCGCCGAATACGCGCTTGCCGCCCGAAAGGCGCTGCGGCCCGCCTGAGAATCCTTAACGCAGCATTAGCCATGCCGGCCGATACCTTGGCCCGTGCCACAACATCCACGCCAGCGGCTGGCAGACCTCTTCGCCATCTACGGATCGCGGTACGCCGGGGCGCTGCGCGAAACCACCCGCCGCCGGTTTGAGGCCGCCGGCGCCCTGACCATTTTCGGGGCCGGTCAGAACGGCCGGCGACTGCTCGACAGCCTGTCCGGCCGGGGCATCGGCGTTCAGGCCTTCATCGACGAGACGCCCAGCAAGCGCGGGACGGAACTGGCGGGTGTGCCCATTGTCGATCTCGACCAGGCCGCGGCGATGGCGCGGCCGCTGGCCATTGTCAGCACTTTTTCTCCGCGGGCCGAATATCTGCAGATCGCAGGGCGGCTGCGCGCGCGCGGCATCGACACGGTTCCGCTGTTCACGGCCCTGTGGGCGATCGCGCCGGACGCGCTTCCCTTCTATTTCATGGACGGACCGCAGCCGGTCTTGGACGCGGCAGAAGACCTCGAATGGCTGGCCGACCGGCTGGTCGACACCGCCTCGGCCGATCTGCTCTGCGCCCATGTGGAATTCCGCCTGAGTCAGCGCTATGAGGCCCTGCCGCTGTGGAGGACGGAGCGCATTGCGCCGATCGCCGATGGCTATCCGCTGACCCTGATCGACGCCGGCGCCTTCGACGGCGACACCCTGCTGCCGTTGGTCGCCGCCAATCTCGATCGCACCCGCGCCGCCTTTGGCCTGGAGCCCGATCCGGCCAGCCACGCCGCGCTTTCCCGCGCCATCGAGGCCGCGCCCGAGCCTGTTCGCAGGGTCACCACCGCCGTCGCAGTCGCCGTCGACCGCCGGTCCGGGGAACGCACCTTCGCCAATCTCGGCCATCAGGGATCGAGCTTCGCCGACGAAGGTCGTCGGATCGCCACTTGCGCGCTGGACGACTTCGTCGAGGCCCACGCCGATCCGGACACCAGCCTCTACATCAAGCTCGATGTCGAAGGCGCCGAAGAGGATGCCCTCGCCGGCGCTGAGCGCACCATCTCCACGCGGCGACCGCTCCTTTCCGTCTCGGCCTACCACCGTCCCGCCGACCTGTGGCGCTTGCCGCGCATGATCGGGGCCATCGACGACGGCTATCGCTACGAGATCCGCAGCCACGGCGCCGACGGCGCCGACCTGATGATCAACGCCCTTCCGCCCTCCTGACCGCGAGATCTGCCGGTAATGCAAGCCGCCTCCGCACCCCACGCCGCCGGCGCCTACGGCGTTCAGAACAGCCATGACCGGCCGGCCTCCGAGCTCGACAGCCTGCTGGAGACCTTGCGCTTCCGTGGGTTCGCCGCGGCTCCATCGGTGCTCGACGCCGAAACCGTCGCCAGGCTCAACGCCGGCGTCGACCGCGCCTATGAGCGGCAATGCCAGGAGGTCGGCGGCGAAGCCAATCTGGCGCGCATCAACGACGCCGACATCGCCCGCTGCCTGCTGGCCTACGACCCCGACGCCATGGCCCTGGCCACCCATCCGCTGACGATGGCGGTCGCCCGCGCCATGCTGGGCGAAAGCTTCGTGCTCTTGATGCAGAATGGGGTGATCAATCGCCCCGACCGCAGGCAGTTTCAGACCAACTGGCACCGCGATCTCAATTACCAGCACTGGGTGTGCACCCGGCCCCTGGCGGTCAGCGCGCTGGTCTGCCTGGAGGATTTCACCGTCGAGACCGGCGGCACAGTCTTCCTGCCCGGCAGCCATAAGGTCGAGCAGATGCCGTCGTTCGAGCTGATCGAACGCGAGGAGGTGACGCCCGCGGCTCCGGCCGGTTCGATCCTGTTCATGGATTCGATGATCTTCCACCGCGCCGGCTTCAACCGCTCCAGCCGCATCCGCCGGGCGATCAACCACGTCATCGGCGCGCCGATCCTGGCCCAGCAGGTCGACATCCCGGCCATGCTCAAGGCGCCGCCGCCGGCAGACCCCTGGCTGGCCGGCTACCTCGGCTATCGCTGGAACCCGGTGCCGGGCGTCGCCGCTTGGCGCAGGCGCAAGCTGGATCAGGCCGGCGGCTGAAGCCGCTCAGCCCCCGATGACGGCCACAGCCTCATCGATGAAACCGGACTGACCGGCGAGGACCTTCCGCCGCGCCGCCTCGACCCCGAACCAGGCCGCCCGGTCGGCCTCCGGAACCTCGATCATCCGACCGGAACGACGGGGCCACTCCATCGAAAACACGTTGCTGCGGAAACCCGTGAGGTCGAGGTCGGCCTCGACCAGGAAGGCGTGCACCCACTTGCCGGACTTCTGCTTCAACGGCGTCAGCGGACGGAAATCTCCGTCGATGGTGAGCGAGGTCTCCTCGGCGAACTCGCGCCTGGCCGCGGCCAAATGATCCTCGCCCTCGTCGATCAGTCCCTTGGGGATCGACCAGGCTCCGTCATCCTTGCTCTTCCAGAACGGTCCGCCGGGATGGACGAGCAGGAATTCTATCGCCTCGCCGGGCCGGCGAAAGACCAGCAGGCCGGCGCTGACCTGAGGCACCTAGCTCGCCGGCTCGGCCGGGGGCGGCGGGTCGTCGGGGAGCGGGATCCACTCCTTGTTGTCGGTGGGTGGCAGCTTGAACCGGCCGGCGCGCCAATCGGCCTTGGCGGCCTCCAGCCGTTCCTTTGACGAGGCGACGAAGTTCCACTCGATCAGCCGCTCGCCGATCGGTTCGCCGCCCAGCAGCATGACGATGGAGGGCCGGACGGCCTCGAACAGCACCGGCTTGCCCGGCGCGAAGACCAGCATGCGGCCGGCCTCGACCCGCTGGCCCTCCACATCGACCTCGCCGGCGGCGACGTAGGCGGCGCGTTCGGAATATTCCGCCGGCAGCTGCGCCTTTGTCCCCGGCTCCAGCGACCAGTGCACATAGAACATCGGCGAATGGCTCTTCACCGCCGACTTGGCCCCGAAGGCCTGGCCGGCGATCAGCCGGGCGCTCAGGCCGCCGGACTCGTAGAACGGCAGATCGTCGCCCTTGTGGTTGGCGAAGGCCGGGTCGGTGTCCTCGTCGGCGTCCGGCAGGGCCACCCAGGCCTGGATGCCGTGCATGCGGGCGCGCGCCGCCATCACCTCCGGATCGGTGCGCTCTGAGTGGGTGATGCCCCGGCCCGCCGTCATCCAGTTGACCTCGCCCGGCGTGATGACGATGTCCGAGCCCAGGCTGTCGCGGTGGTGCATGGAGCCTTCGAAAAGATAGGTGACCGTCGACAGCCCGATGTGCGGATGCGGGCGCACGGTGACGCCGTGGCCGGGTTCGAAGTCGGCCGGGCCCATGTGGTCGAAGAAGATGAAAGGCCCGACCATGCGGCGAGCGTGGTAAGGCAGCACGCGGCTGATCTCGAACCCGCCGAGGTCCTTTCTGCGGCCCTCGATCAGGAGTTCGACGTCAGCCATTTCGAGGGGCCAGGTCCAGCGGCACGGCCGTCGTCGACTTCACCGCCGAGATGACGATGCGGCTCTCGATGTTGGAGACCAGGTTCAGCGCCAGGATCTTCTCGCGCAGGAAGTCGTCGAAGGCGTGGATGTCGCGGGTGACCACGCGCAGCTCATAGTCGGCGGCGCCGGTGACGGTGGCGCACTGCACCACCTCCGGCCAGGCGCCGATGGCGCGCTCGAAGGCCTCCAGGTTCTGCTTGTTGGCCACCGACAGCTTGACCGTGCAGTAGACTTCGAAGTTCAGCCCCAGCTTCTCGCGATCGAGCACGGTGACGCGGCGCAGGATGACGCCCATCTCCTCCAGACGCTTGATGCGCCGCCAGCACGGACTGGTCGACAAACCCACCTTGTCGGCGAGTTCGGCGACCGACAGGCCCGCGTCGGCCTGCAACAGGTCGAGAAGCTTCAGGTCGATCGGGTCTAATAGCTCAGCCATGGAACAACTTTCTCCCGAAAGCGCCACATAGGGCAAATCTTTCGCGACGAACAGAGTTCAGTGGCGTTATAAGAACGAAATGGCCGTGACCGACTGGTTTTCGTTCAAATCGCCCCTTGCCCTGGAGGGCGATCGGGTACGGCTGCGGCCGCCGCGCGCCGCCGACTTTCCGGAATGGTCGGTGCTGCGCCGCAACTCCCGCGAATTCCTGCAGCCGTGGGAGCCGGCCTGGCCCTCCGACGAGCTGACCTTCCTGGCCTGGCGGCGGCGGCTGGCGGCCTATCAGCGCGAGCTCGACCTGGGCCTGGGCTTCGCCTTCTTCGTCTTCCGCAAGGAGGACGAGGCGCTGGTCGGCGGCGTGACGCTGTCCAACGTCCGCCGCGGCGTGGCGATGATGGGCTCGATCGGCTACTGGGCCGGCCAGCCCTACACCCGTCAGGGCTACACCTTCGAGGCGGTCAAGGCGGTCACCGCCTTCGCCTTCGGACGGCTGGGCCTGCACCGGCTGGAGGCCGCCTGCGTGCCGGAGAATTCACCTTCGCGTGCTTTGCTCGAAAAAGCGGGCTTTCGGCACGAAGGAAAGGCCACCGCTTATCTGAAAATTAACGGCGTTTGGCGAGATCATCTGACCTTCGGCCTGGTGGCCGGCGAGTAGTCCCCCGCGAGCGGGGATGACCTCGACCGAGAAGCCCGAGAACCGGGCTGTTGAAGGTGGGCATGGCGCAAGACCGTTTTATCTGGGACGCCACCGCCGTTCTCGAGGCGCTGGGCGCCGCCGAGGTGGCGCTGTGGACCTGGGAGCCAGAGCGCGACAGCCTGCGGCTGAGCGGGGCGGCCAGAACCCTTGGCCTCGGCCCCTTGGCTCCGGAATGCTCCGGCGCGGCGGTGATGGCCCTGGCCATGCCGCAGGATCGCAGCCTGGCCGAAGAGGTGCTGCGCACCCAGGAGCCGGGGTCGGAAGTCCACGTCCGCATGACCATGCGCGGCGGCGGCTGCTGCATCTGGCGCGGGGTGTGGCTGGAAGAGGGCGTTCGCGCCTCCGGCGTCATCGTGATGGAGAGCCGCTTTGCGGTGTCGGAATTCGACAGGCTGACCGGGCTTCTCGACCGCAAGAGCTTCGTCGAGCGGCTGCGCGGCCAGATCCAGCAGCCCGGCGCCTACGAACTGGTGGTCGCCGACATCAACCGCCTGCGCCGCCTCAACGAGGCGCTGGGCCATGAGCGCGCCGACCTGGTGATCGCCGCGCTGGGCTCGCGCATGGCCGCGGCCTTCCCCTCGAACGTGCTGATGGCCAGGATCGGCGAGGACGAATTCGCACTGTCGGCCCCCCTGGGCGGACCGTCGCATTCCGAACGCCTGCGCCAGGCGCTGGAGCAGCCGCTGCGCGTCGCCGGCTTCGACATCCACCCCACCCTTTCCATCGGCGCGGTCCGCTGCGAAGGCGGGGCCGAGGCGCCGGAGGCGGCCGAGATGCTGCGCCGCGCCGAGGTGGCCGTGGAAGCCGCCAAGTCGGCCGGGCGCGGCGGCGCGGTGGCCGACTACGGCCGCTCGCTGGAGACCGACGGCCTGACCCGCCTGGCCCTGGAATCCGACCTGCGCGGGGCCTTTGCCCGCAGCGAGATCGAGCCCTTCTTCCAGCCGGTGGTGAAACTGGAGACCGGCGAGATTTCCGGTTTCGAGGCGCTGGCCCGCTGGCGCCACCCGCGCCGCGGCATCGTGCCGCCGGACGAGTTCCTGCCGATGTGCGGCGACCTCGGCCTGATGGTCGATCTCGGCACCTTGATGATGCGCGCCTCGGCGCTGCAACTGGCCGCCTGGCGGGATCGACATCAGGCGGCGCACAACCTGACCTGCAGCGTCAACCTCTCGACCGGCGACCTCGACCGCCTGGACCTGGTTCAGGAGGTGGAAGCGCTGATCAAGGAAACCGGTCTGCCCAAGAGCTCGCTCAAGCTGGAGATCACCGAGAGCGACATCATGCGCGACCCGGAGCACGCCGCGATCACGCTTCGCAACCTGCGCGAGGCCGGGGCCGGGCTTTCGCTGGACGATTTCGGCACCGGCTTCTCGTCGCTGAGCTACCTGACCCGGCTTCCCTTCGACACCCTCAAGGTCGACCGCTACTTCGTGCGCACCATGGGCGCCAACGAGGGCTCGGCCAAGATCGTCCGCTCGGTGGTCAACCTGGGCCGCGAACTGTCGCTGGAAGTGGTCGCCGAGGGCGTCGAGAACGCCGCCATGGCCCGCGCCCTGATGGAGATCGGCTGTCATTACGGCCAGGGCTTCGGCTACGCGCCGGCGCTGTCCGCCCAGGAGGCCGAGGTCTATCTCAACGAGGCCTACGCCGACGGCGTCGCCCCGGTTAAGGCCAGAGGCTGAGCCCGCTCACCGCCTTCGGCCTGTTCGCCGTCACCGCCGGCCTGATCTGTTACGCCCTGGAGGACCGCTCGCCCTGGTGGTCGCTTGGGTTTGCTGGCGCCAATGCGCTGGCGGCCGTCTACGGCTTCCTGCAAGGGGCCTGGCCGTTCGGACTGATCGAGATCTTCTGGTGCCTGGCCGCGCTCAACCGCCTGCGCGCGCGCCTGAGGGCCTAGGCCCGGCCGGTCAGGGTGGACAGCCGCTCGGGATGCACGCCGATCTTGCTCAGCGCCGTCCCCCACTTGTGTTCGTGGTCGCCGCCGAAGACCAGGGCCTCGTCGGCGTCGCAGGTCAGCCAGACATTGTGCTGCAGCTCGTGTTCCAGCTGGCCGCCGTCCCAGCCCGCGTAGCCCAGGGCCAGCACCGACTTGCGCGGGCGAAGCACGGTGTCGCCCATCGCTTCCAGCACCTCGCGCGTGGCTGTCAGGCCCAGGCCCGGGCCGACGCGCATGGTCGATTGCGAGTGGGTGTAGTCGTCGGTGTGCAGCACGAAGCCGCGCTCGCGCTCCACCGGCCCGCCGAACAGCACCAGGTCATCGGGCATGCTGATGTTCGATTCCACGCCCAGCCTTTGCAGCAGGCTGGGCAGGGTCAGGCCATCGACGGGGCGGTTCACCGCCAGCCCCATGGCGTGTTCGTCGGAATGCGCGCAGATCAGGATCACGGCGCGCTCGAAGCGCGGATCGTCGATACCAGGCATGGCGATCAGCATGCGGCCGGCGAGGCTGTTGAACGTGGCCATGACCGCATGATTGGGCGCCGGGCGCGGCGGTTTCAAGGCCGCGCGCATCATCAGATCGTGAGTCAGCGTCCGCGCAGCACCGCACTGGCCTCGGCCTCGGCGACGATCTTGCGGGCGTCTTCCGGCAAAAGGTATCGGCCGGCGACCAGGCTGTCGGCGGCGGCGCGCACCTTGGCGACGAAATTGGCGTGGGTTCCGTAGCGCTCCTCCAGAGACAGCCGCGGATCGCCGTTGGCCAGCCGCTCGGCGCGGGTGGCGGCGAACGGGATGTAGCCGCCCTGGAAGCCGCACTGCTTGCCGGCGTTGTAACCGGCCGCCTGCACGTTCCAGCCCAGGTAGGTTCCGAGCGGAACCTGCGCCTGCACCGACTTCAGGCCCGAGGTCTCGTTGCCGTCGGCGTCGACCTTGGGAACCAGCGAGGGGCGCAGGCCCAGCAGCCTGGGCGGGACCTGGCTCATCACACCGGAGACGTCGCGGCGGATGTAGCTGGGACCGAAGTCATAGACCAGGAAGGTGTTGAAGTGGCCGTCCGGCGACGGTGCGCCGGGGATCATCGGAAAATGCAGGTCCTGGCTGGTCGGCGGGACGAGGTCGCCGTGGGCCAGGGTCGGATAGACCGAGGGCGGCGGCTCGGCGCCCCTGGCCACCCATTCCTCCAGGGCGCGTTGCAGGGCGCGCAGCTGTTCGCTGGTCGGGTTGGGATTGGCCGGAAGCATGCAGGCGCCGGCGCCGGGTGCATCGCGCCGCACGACCTCGAAGCCGCCGCGGCCGCCGCCATGGGTCACGCTGGGGGTGTAGTAGCGCCGCACGTTGGCCGGCAGCGGGATGTCCGTGTCGGCGTTGGTCCCGACCAGATTGGGCGACATCCGCAGGCCCCAGAACTCCGTGGAGCCGAAGATCTCGAAGATCTTCGGGCAGGTATGGGTCTTCTCGCAGCGGTCGAGCAGGCTGCCCGAAGCAAGGTGGCGTGCCTTGTCATCGTACTTCGACCACCACAGGACTCCTTCGCTGCCGGGCTCGTACATGCCCGACGCGCCGCCCGGCACGGCAAACCGCACGTTCAGCGGCACGTGGCGGCCGGCGATCTGAGGGTTGATGGCGTCGAAGACCTGCTTGCCGTCCTCGCCCTGGTTGAAGCCGAGATTGACGAAGGAGCGCAGGTAGTTGCCCGACTGCGAGACACCGACGGCGATGGCCCACTTGACCTTGCCGGCCACCGGATTGTCGGCGCCCGCGCTGTAGCGCAGGAAGTCGTTGAGATCGCGGGTGGCCGCGAAGCCGATGCCCAGCACCGGCGGGTCCTTGGCCACATAGCGCAGTTCGTAGGCGTATTTCGGATCGAAGCCGCCCTTGACGCACAGCCGGGTCGGATCGGGTTTCCCCGGGAAGGGCGTCGTCGAACAGTCGGCGAAGGCGAAGTCCGCGGCCGGAACGGCGACGCCGGGCGCTTCGTCCGAACTGCGCCGGATCAAGGTCGCCTTGGCGCTCGCCAGCGAAGCCGGCTGCGACAGCGGCACGCCTGCCCCCAGCCCGCCCCGAAGCGGCAGGCTCTTCGATCCCGGCGGCATGTCGACGAAGCGCACCTCGACCGGGCCGGTGACGCCTCTAGCGAGCGGCACGGTGGCGGTCTGCTGGTTGGCGATAGGCGGGATGTCGCCCTGCCATCCGCTGACCACGCGGATGTGGCCCTCGGGATCGGCGCCGGCGCGGCCGTTGCCGCGGTTGGGCACATTGTAGAACAGGAAGCCCGAGGCCTTGCTCATGTCGAGGGGCTTGGCGATCTGGAAGGTGGCCGAATACTCAACCTTGCCCCGCGCGTTGCGGGGCGCCCGGGCCAGGTCGGTGATGATGGCGTTCTTGGCGTCCTTCGGATCCAGTTCGCCGAAGAAGCGGCCGCTGATCAGCTCATAGCCGCCGGCGATCGGTGGGCGGCTGTCGATCGCGATCCTGACCACCTTGGCCTGGGCGGCCTGGGCCAGTCCCAACATCGCCGCCAGCAAGGTCGCGCCGAACCCGATGCGCATGAGCGCCCTCCCCCATCTGTAGTCGCCGTGATTTCGACCCCATCGCGAGGCCGCTGGCAAGCCGGGGTTCAGGCGCTCGCCGTCGCCGCCGTCGGCAGGCTGACGTCGAAGCGGGCCCCTGCCGCCTGATCGACCAGCGCCAGGGTTCCGTTGCTGGCGGCCAGCAGCGAGCGCGCGATCGGCAATCCCAGGCCGGAGCCGCCATCGGCCCGGCGACTGGTGAAGAAGGGTTCGAACAGGCGGTCGCGGTCCGCCGGCGGGATGCCGGGTCCATCGTCGGATATCGACAGGACGACTGTGTCCGCGTCGGCGGTGGCGGTGACCTGCGCCCGACCCGCCCCGGCCTGGCGGCTGTTCTCCAGCAGGGCGGTGAGCACGGTTTCGATGGTCGCGGCCGGCGTCGCCACCTGCGGCAGGACCCTGGGCAGCTTGAGGTCGATGGCGAAGTCCGCCGACCGCTGCGCATCGGCGATGCGGCGCACAGGCGGGGCCAGGTCGACGGCGACGCCGGCCTCGGGCCTGGCCATGTCGGCGCGCGCCAGGTCGAGCAGGCGGGTGACCAGTTGCGACAGCCGGTCGGCGTCGGCGCTGATGTTGTCGAGGAAGCGCTTGCGCTCGGCCTCGCTCATCTCGGCGTAATGGTCCTGCAGCAGCTCGACCGCGCCGTTGATGCCCGCCAGCGGCGTCTTGAATTCGTGACTCACCGCGCCGGCGAAGTCGCGCAGATAGCGCGAGCGGCGGGCGATGGCCTCGCTCATCAGGCGGAAGTCCTCGTAGAGGTCGCGAATCTCCACAGCGGCGGTGACCGGCGTCTGGGGGATTTCGCCCTGGCCGGCGGCGACGTCGCGGGCCGCGCGGCTGAGCGCCTCGATCGGTCGGGCGACGCCGCGCGACACCAGGCCCGAGAGGAAGACCAGGCAGGCCAGGATCAGGGCCACGCCGATGAGGATCTTGCCGCGATCCTCGTAGAGGCCGCGGAACAGGGCCCGCGCCGATCGTGACAGCAGCAACACCCCGACCACCTGATGATCGACGATGATCGGCCGGGCATGGTGGATGCGCAGCGCCGAGGCGCGGCTCAGCCACTCGAAGGAATAGGTGGGATGATAGGCGCCGACGCGCCTAAATTCCGTCTGCGGCGTCCCCTTCAGGGCCCCGCGCACCTCCGGCAGGGCGGCATAGTTGCCGCCGAGGCCGGGTCCGTAGACGACGTCGCCGTTGCGATCCAGCACCAGAACTGAGGCCAGGGTGGTGCGGCTCGTCTGTTCGATCATCGGGCCCAGTTTGGCCGCGACGGCCACGGCGTTGGGATCGGGCGGCGTTCGCGCCGGCGGCGGATCCGGCCGCTCCGGCAGGATGGTCGAGGTCCGCAAGTCCAGCGTCAGGCCTTCGGGGCGGTAGAAGCCGGCGTCGCCCCGCTTGGCGCTGGGGCCAGGCGTCCCCGGCCAGTCAAGTTCGGCGGCGGCGACCAGGGCCGCGCCCTGGGCCATCAGTTCGGCCTGGGTCTGGCGGACCAGGGTGTTCTCATAGACGCGCAGGAACAGCGCCGACAGCCCGGGCAGGGCGGCGACGAAGAACAGCACCGCGAACAGGATGACCCTCAGCCGGAGCGCCGGCCAGTGTCGCTTGAGGAAGGCCTTCAGCCCCTCGATCATCCGCCCGCGCAGGCGCCAAGCTGGTAGCCGACGCCGGCGCGGGTTTCCACCACGTCGCTGCCGCTGAGCTGAGCGAACTTGCCGCGGATATTGCGCACATGGCTGTCGATGGTGCGGTCGGTGACCGCGAAGCCGGGGCCGTGCAGGCGGTCGATGATGGCGTCACGGGTGAAGACCTTGCCGGGCATGGCCGCCAGCGTACGCAGGATCGAGAACTCCGTCACCGTCAGCGGCGCCTCGGCCCCGTCCCAGTAGGCGCGCCAGGCCTCGCAATCCAGCGTCAGGCGGCCATGCGCCAGGCGGCCAACCTCCTCGGTTTCCCGCGGCTTCAGCGCCGAGCGGCGCAGGATGGCGGCGACGCGGGCAGCGATTTCGCGCGGGCTGAACGGCTTGACCACATAGTCGTCGGCGCCTAGTTCGATGCCCAGCACCCGGTCGATTTCGTCGTCGCGCGACGACAGGAACAGGATCGGCAGGTCGCCCTGGGCGCGGATGCGGCGGCACACCTCCAGCCCGTCCATGCGCGGCATGTTGATGTCCAGCACCACCAGGTCGGGCGAATGGATGGCGACCATCTCAAGCGCCGCCTCGCCGTCCTCGGCCTCGACGGTCTTCAACCCCGACTTGCCGATCGCGAAGGCCAGAAGCTGGCGGATGTGCGGGTCGTCGTCGACGATCAGGATCGTGCGCGGCATGGGATGCATGATCCTTGGCGAACGCGGAAGGTCAATAACGGCGTCATTGGCGGCGTGGGGCGTGAACATGACGCCATCCTGCCCTGCGCAGGCGCCGCCCGGGCGGTCGAAGCGCGGCAGAGCTGTCACTGTTTTCGTGCAGAAACGGTGCAGACCCATCGGCGCTTGAGGCCGGACGCCGGCGGCTCTATGTCTCCTGACCATTCAACGGGAGCCCACGATGACCATCCAAGTCGGCGATCGCCTGCCGCAGGCGACCTTCATGACCCCAACCCCGGAAGGCCCTGCGCCGATCTCCACAGACGAGGTGTTCAAGGGCAAGCGCGTCGCCCTGTTCGCGGTGCCGGGCGCCTTCACCCCCACCTGCTCGGCCAAGCACCTGCCGGGCTTCAAGGAGCAGGCCGCGGCGATCAAGGGCAAGGGAGTCGACGCCATCGCCTGCGTCTCGGTCAACGACGTCTTCGTGATGAAGGCCTGGGCCGCCGACCAGGGGATCGGCGATGAGATCCTGATGCTGGCCGACGGCAACGGCGACTTCACCAGGGCCCTGGGCCTGGAGCTCAACGCGTCGAAGTTCGGCATGGGCAGCCGCTCGCAGCGCTATTCGCTGATCGCCAACGACGGCGTCGTCGAGATGCTCAATGTCGAGGCGGCGGGCGAATTCCGCGTGTCCTCGGCCGACTACCTCCTGGAGGCGCTCTGAGTTCCGTCGAACAGGCCGTCGAGGCCCTGCGTCAGGGCGGCCTCGTCATCGTGCCCACCGAAACCGTCTATGGCCTGGCCGCCGACGCGGCCAACCCCGAGGCGGTGGCGAAGCTGTATGAGGCCAAGGGCCGTCCGCGCTTCAATCCGCTGATCGCCCACGTGCCCGACCTGGCCGCGGCGCGGAAGATCGCCGTGTTTGACGAGCGTGCGCTGCAACTGGCCCGTCGTTTCTGGCCGGGTCCCCTGACCATCGTCGCCCCGATCAGCGATCCCGACGCCGTCTGCGATCTGGCGCGCGCGGGTCTGGACACGGTGGCGATCCGAGTGCCGGCCCATCCGGTCGCCCGCCAGGTCCTCGACCTCTTCGTACGTCCCCTGGTGGCGCCCTCCGCCAACCGCTCGGGGCGGCCCAGCCCGACGACCTGCGCCGACGCCATCGAGGAAACGGGCGTCGACGCCCAGGCCAGCCTGGACGGCGGACCCTGCCCTGTCGGCCTTGAATCGACTGTGGTCTCCGTCATTCCCGGAACGGTACGGCTGCTGCGCCCCGGCGCGGTGACGCGCGCGGAGCTCGAGTCGGTGGTCGGCGCCGTGGAAGACGCCGAGACTGACGCCCGCCGCTCGCCCGGCCGGCTGTCCCTGCATTACGCCCCGGATGCGCCGGTGCGGCTGAACGTCGATGGACCGGAGGAGGGCGAGGCGTTCCTCGGCTTTGGGCCGATGCGAGAGGGCGAGCGCATCTTCAACCTCAGCCGCAGCGGCGACCTGCGGGAGGCGGCCAGGAACCTGTTCGCCATGCTGCGCGCCGCCGACCGCACCTTCCCCCGCGCCATCGCCGTGGCCCCGATCCCTGAGACCGGCCTGGGCGAGGCGATCAACGACCGGCTGCGCCGGGCCGCTGGCCTGATCGGCTGAAAACCGCTAGCCCAGAGCCATGACCCTCAGCGTCCAGGCAGACGTGCTCGACCGGCTGAAGGCCTTGCTCGGCGACGGCGGCTGGAGCCAGGAGCCCGACCGGCTGGCCCCCAAGCTGGTGGAATGGCGGGATCGCTGGAGCGGTTCGACGCCGATCCTGCTGCTGCCTCGCTCGACCGAGGAGGTCGCCGCCGTCGTGCGGCTGTGCGCCGAGACCCGCACCCCAATCATGCCCCAGGGGGGCAATACCGGACTGGTCGGCGGCCAGATTCCCGACGGCGAGGTGCTGCTCTCGACCGAGAAGCTCAACCGCGTGCGCGACGTCAACAAGGCTGACGACGTAGTCGTGGCCGAGGCCGGCGTGACGCTCGCCGGCCTGCACGAGGCGGCGTTGTCGGTGGGGCGCCGATTCCCGCTGTCGCTGGCCAGCGAAGGCAGTTGCACCGTCGGCGGCAACATCTCCACCAACGCCGGCGGCACCGCGGTGCTGCGCTTCGGCAACATGCGCGAACTGGTGCTGGGCATCGAGGCGGTGCTGCCCGACGGATCGGTGTTCGACGGCATCCGGCGGCTGCGCAAGGACAACACCGGCTATGACCTCAAGCAGCTGCTGATCGGGGCCGAGGGCACCCTGGGCGTGGTTACCGCCGCCAGCCTCAAGCTGTTCCCAATTCCCGCCTCGACCTGTGTGGCCATGGTCGGGTTCGCCTCGCTGAAAGACGCCATCGAGGTGCTGGCCCGCGCCAAGGAGGCCTCAGGCTCCGGGCTGGAAGCCTTCGAGGTGATCAGCCGGCTGGGAATGGAATTCGTCATCCGCCATATCCCCGGCAGCAGCGACCCGCTGGCTGAGCCGCACCCCTGGTATGCCCTGATCGAGATCACCGGTGATGCCGAAGGCGGGGCCGGGGCGGCGATGATGGGTCTGCTGGAAGCGGCGCTGGAGGCCGGCGTGGCGCAGGACGCCGTCGTCGCCCAGTCGGTGGCTCAGGCGAAGACCTTGTGGGCTCTGCGCGAGAACCAGTCGGCGGCCCAGAAGACCGAGGGGCCGGCCTGGAAGAACGACATCTCCATACCCGTCGCCCGCATCGCCGACTTCGTGGCCGAGACCGACGCGGCCCTGCAGCAGTTCTCGCCGGGCGTGCGCATCTGCCCGTTCGGCCACGCCGGCGACGGCAATGTCCACTACGACATCCTGGCCGCCGAGGGCGCTTCGGTGGAAGAGCATCTGGCCCGGCGCGAGGCGGCGCACACCATCGTCAACGACATCGTCGCCCGATACGAAGGCTCAATCAGCGCCGAGCACGGCCTGGGGGTGATGAAGACCGAAGAGGCGGCCCACTACAAACAGCCGGTCCAGGTCGCCGCCATGCGGGCGGTGCGCGCCGCGCTGGACCCGAACCGGATCATGAATCCCAGGGTCTTGTTCTAAGACTTATCCACATCGCGTTTTGCCCCCCAGCCTTGTCGAGCCCCGGCGTGCGGCGTTAGGGCTCAACCCATGCTGATGGTCATCTCGCCCGCCAAGTCGCTGAACTTCGAGCCGGCGGCAAAGGCGGCGATGACGCTGCCCAGGATGCGCGACGACACCGCGCAACTGGCCAGGACGGCCAAGCGGCTGCGTATCAAGGATCTGCGCGGGCTGATGTCGATCTCCGACGACCTGGCCAGGCTCAATCGCGAGCGTTTCCAGGCCTTCGACGCCGACGGCGAGGACGGCGTGCAGGCCGCCTTCGCCTTCAATGGCGACGTCTATCTGGGCCTCCGCGCGCGGGAATTGGACAAGCCGTCGCTGAACTGGGCGCAGGACCATCTGCGCATCCTCTCCGGCCTCTATGGCCTGTTGCGGCCGCTGGACGTGATCCAGCCCTACCGGCTGGAGATGGGGGTGCGGCTGAAGACCCGGCGGGGGGCCTCGCTCTACGACTTCTGGGGCCCGCGCATCGCCGAACAGCTCAATGCCGACGCCGAGGGTCAGAGCCATCCCGGCCTGGTCAACCTGGCCAGCCAGGAATACTTCGGCGGCGTCGACCTGACGGCGCTGCGACTGCCGGTGGTGACCTGCAACTTCCTCGAGGAGAAGGACGGCGAGGCGCGGATGCTGTCGTTCTTCGCCAAGCGCGCGCGCGGCGCCATGGCCCGCTTCGCCATCGACCATCGCATCGACCGGGCGGAGGGCCTGAAGGCGTTCGATGGCGACGGCTACCGGTTCATCAAGTCGCTTTCCACGGACAGCGAGTGGGTGTTCAGCCGGCCACAGCCGCCGCCGGTCGCCGAACAGCGGGCGGCGGCGCGCTTGCAGGCCTGAGCGGCTCTGCTACTCCTCGGGCGTCAGCGGCCATCAAGAGCCGGCGTCAAAGGGAGCGACCGTTGAAACTGGCCATCTTCACCCTGGCGCTCGCCGCCCTGGCGCTCGGCTCATCGACCGAGGCCAGGACCAAGGCCCCCAGACCCGTCGCCATTGAGACGGTTTCGGCGCCGGCGGCGTTCGTCTCCGGCGGCAAGGTGCTGGTGCGGGTGCGCGCGCAGGACGGCCCCTTCACCCTGTGGCTCAACGGCCGCGACGTCAGCGAGGCATTTGTCGGGGGAACCGGCGATGTCGGCCTGGTTTCGGGGCTGAAGCTGGGCGTCAACCGCATCGAGGTCGACCAGGGCAAGCGCCGCGCGGTGCTGAAGGTGGTCAACCATCCGCTCGAGGGGCCGATGCTGTCGGGCCCGCACGCCACGCCGTTCATCTGCCAGACCCAGGACTTCAAGCTGCCGGACGATTCGACGCTCGGCCCGCCGCTGGACAAGGACTGCTTCGCCGCCACCCACGTCAACTACCTGTACAAGGCCAGGGGCCAGGCCGGGCTGAAGCTGCTCAACAACACCGGTCAGACCCCGGCCGACGCCGACATGACCAAGACCTTGGACGGCGCCACCGTGCCCTTCGTCGTCCGCGTCGAGACCGGGGTGATCAACCGCGCCATCTATCAGTTCGCGGTGCTGCACAATCCGGCCACCGACGGACTCATCGGTCCGCGTAATTCGCCGAAGGGCTGGGCCAGGCGCCTCCTGGCCGTGCACGGAACAGGGTGCGCCCGCGGCTGGTACATCCAGGGCGCGGCCATGGGGGTCAGTCCGATCGACGCCCAGCGGCTGGCGCAGGGCTTCGCGATCTTCACCTCGACGCTCAACCACCCCACCAACAGCTGCAACGCCATCCTCGCCGGCGAAACCACAGTGATGGTCCGCCAGCACGTCATCGAGACCCTGGGCGCGCCGCTCTACACCCTGACCATGGGCGGCTCCGGCGGGGCCTACACCTCCCTGCAGATCGCCGACGCCTTTCCGGGCCTGTTCGACGGGGTGCTGACTTCGGCCACCTTCCCCGACGCCCTCGCCATCGCTCTGCAATCCTCGGACGGGCGGCTGCTCAACCACTATTTCCGCGAGGTGGCGCAGGCCGGCTCGTTCACGCCCGAGCAGCAGCAGGCGATCGGCGGCTACGGGGCCCCTATCGGCCTGATCGCCAACGGCAACCAGACCGGCCGCACCGATCCGGTGCCGAACCGCAGGGACGCCGACCGCTACCTCTCTGCGGTGTGGAACGACGCCGTCCCTAAGGCCCTGCGCTACGACCCCAGGACCAATCCGAAGGGCGCGCGCCCGACGGTGTTCGACTGGGCGGCCAATGTCTACGGCGTCGACCGCAAGACCGGTTTCGCGCGGCGTCCGTTCGACAACACCGGCGTGCAGTACGGTCTGAAGGCGCTGAACGACGGGGTGATCAGCAAGGCCCAGTTCATCGACCTCAACACCCGCATCGGCGGCTTCGACAACGACACCAACTATGTGGCCAGGCGCAGCGTCGGCGACCCCGTCGCCATCGCCAACGCCTATCGCTCCGGACTGATGCTGTCGGGCGCGGGCGGCCTCAAGGACCTGCCGATGCTGGATTACAGCGGCATCTATTCCGACCTGCGGCCTGCCGGCGACTACCACATGAAGCACCACCACTTCTCGGTCCGCGAGCGGCTGAAGCGCTGGAATGGCGCGGCTGACAACATGGTCATGTGGAGCGACGGCGGCCGCCCCGAAGCCGGCGACCGCGCCGTCGGCAACACCGGCGAGGAGGCCTTCGCCATGATGGACCGCTGGCTGAGCGCCGTGGCCAGGGACGACAAGCCGGGAACGCGGCTGGAGAAGACCCTGCGCGACCGGCCCGGCGGCCTCACCGACGGCTGCTTTGACGCGGCGCACAAGTTCATCGCCGAGGCGCAGGTGCTCAGCAACGACACCGCCTGCAACAACCTCTATCCGGTGCACTCCTATCCGCGTGGGGTCGCCGGGGCGCCGGCCTCCACCGACGTCATCAAGTGCCAGCTGCGCCCGCTTGAGCGGCGTAACTACAAGGTCGCTTTCGACAATAGGGAGTGGGCGGCGTTGAAGAAGGCCTTCCCCCATGGCGTCTGCGACTGGACCAGGCCCGGCGTCGGCCAGCAGCCGGTGCGGCCTTGGACGGTGTGGTGAGCCATGGGCCGTGAGGCGCAGACCCTGGTTCGCCTGGGAAGCGATGAAATCGAGGCCCAGGCGATGCTGGAGACCAGCGAACTGATCCTGCGCGGCGGCCGCAAGGCGCGATGGCCGCTGAACGTGCTGAGCGAGGTTTCGGTGGACGGCGACTGGCTGGCCTTCACCTCGCCGGACGGGCCGGTCGCCCTTCGGCTGGGCGCGAGGGACGCCGCCAGCTGGGCCAGGAAGATGACCACCCCGCCCCCGTCTCTGGCCGACAAGCTGGGCCTCAAGCCCGGAGCCCGAGTTCAGGTCATCGGCGAGATCGAGGACCCGGCGTTGGAAGCGGCCGTCGCCGGCCATCTCGCGCTCGCCGCCGAGGCGACCCTATCGCTCGCCGTCGTCGAGAGCCAAGCCGCCCTGAATGCGGCGCTGTCGGCCCATGCCGCCCTGCCGGCCGACGCGCACATCTGGATCGCCAACGTCAAGGGGCCGAAGAGCCCGTTCGGCGAGAACGCCGTGCGCACCGCCATGCGCGCCGCCGGCTATATGGACAACAAGACCGCCGCGGTTTCGGACCGCCTGGCCGCCACCCGCTACGCCCGGGCGAAGGCATGAGCGATCGCCCCTCTCCCGACCATCTGAAGCTCGACGCCGAGGGGCTGGAGGCCTTTCTGCGCGGCGCCTTTCCGCAGGCGGCGCCGGAGTTTCTCGGCCGGGTGATCGAGGTCAGGCCCGGCTTCGTGCGCTATGAGCGCAAGACCCACGCCTGGGACCTGCGCCCCGGCAACCTGGTCTCCGGCCCGACCCAGATGGGGATGGTCGACAGCATCGCCTATCTGCTGGTCGCCGCCCATTTCGGCCCCGTCGAGATGGCCGTCACCACACACCTCAACATGCAGTTCCTGAGGCCCTGCCAGCCCGGGGTGATCACCGCCGACGCCAATCTGCTCAAGCTGGGCCGTCGGCTGGTCAATATGGACGTGCGCATCTGGACCGAGGCCCCGGAAAAGCCGGTGGCGCATGCCACCGTCACCTACGCCCTTCCCTAGGACCTTGGCCTAGCCGGCGCGGGCCGGGACGATCTGGGCGAAGACCAGCTTCATGCCGTCGGTGCGGCGCTGCCACAGATGGACGTACCAGCCGGCGACGCCCTGCCCCTTCACTTGGCCGTAGACATAGACGAGGTCGCCGGCCCTTGAGCTTTCGCCGCCGGCGGGTGCGCTGAACTCCAGGGAAGACGGATAGGCCTTGAGCGCGGCGACGGCGGCGGCGACGCCCACGGCCGGCGGCTGCGGGGCGACATAGACCCGGCTGGTCTCGCCGAGCGCCGACTGGAAGGCCTCGCCGACATTGCTGCGGGCCTTGGCGGCGAGCGCCGCCTCCGCGGCGTGGGCGGCCTGCATGGCGCGGTTCGCCGCCAGCGGTTTGACCGTCGAGACCGGCAGGTAGATCGGTTCGACGCTGGCCGGCGCCTCGCCTGCCGCGGTCGCCCCGGCGCCGCCGTCGTAGATCCACTTCCAGCCACCGTCGACCTGCTTTTTCCAGATGGTGAAGTAGTGACCCTGGCGCTTGCCGCCGACCTCCACCGGGCCGGTGGTGAAGCCGAAGTCGCCGGACTGGGCGATGCCGGCGAACAGCGGCCACCAGGCGAGCAGCGGTTGCGGCCCGGCCGGCGGCGGGCCGGCGAACTCCTCGTGCGCCTTGCCGACCCCGCCGCCGCCGATGACGATGGCGTCGTTGGTCGACCACTTCAGGAACGAGGGGCCCACACCCATGGCCGCGCCATCCCTGGCGAAGGCCCGCTCGGCGGCGGCGACCTGGGCGGCGTCAGGCGGCGCCGCGGCCGCGGTCAGCAGGACCGCCGCGGCGGCTGCGAGAAGTGGATTTCTCATGGAGCGAGCCTATCCGGCTTGACCATGGCGGCGGAAGCGGGCTTGTGCCGGTCAAACACAGATAAGCAGGAAACAACCCCATGGCCTTCAAGCCCTTCGATCTGACCGGCAAGGTGGCGCTGGTCACCGGCGGCAACGGCGGCATCGGTTTCGGCATGGTCGAGGCCCTGGCCCAGGCCGGCGCCGACGTGGTCATCTGGGGCTCCAACCCCGACAAGAACGCCGCCGCGGCCGAGAAGCTGAAGGCCACCGGCGTGCGGGTGCTGGCGCAGCGGGTCGATGTTTCCGACAAGGCCGCCATCGACGACGGCTTCGCAGACGCGCTCGCCAAGATGGGCCGGGTCGACACCGTCATCGCCAACGCCGGCATCGGGCTGAAGGGCAAGGCCTTCGTCGACATCCCGGTCGAAGACTACCGCAAGATCCTGTCGGTCAATCTGGACGGCGTGTTCTTCACCTTCCAGGCCGCCTGCCGGCACATGATCGAGCGCGCCAACAACGGCGACGCCACCGGATCGCTGGTGGCCATTTCCTCGCTGTCGGCCATCTCCGGCGCGGCGCGCAACGAACACTACGCCTCGACCAAGGGGGCGCTGCTGCCGATGGTCAAGGCCATCGCCGTCGAACATGCCCGCTATGGCGTGCGCGCCAACGCCATCCTGCCCGGCTGGATCGCCACCGACATGACCGCGGCCGGCCAGTCCAGCGACGTGTTCAACTCCAAGGTCATCAGCCGGGTGCCGTTCCGGCGCTGGGGGCAGCCGTCGGACTTTGGCGGCATCGCCGTCTATTTCGCCTCGGATGCGTCCAGCTTCCACACCGGCGATCAGGTGCTGCTCGACGGCGGCTACGCCAGCTTCTAGGCCCCGGCCGCTTCCAGCAGGCCGACGATCTCGTCGCGGGCGGCGCTGGAGCCGGCGGTGCCGCCGGCCCCGGTGGAGTGACGGGTGAGGTCCATCGGCGATGAGCCCTTGCCGCTCAGCAGGCGTGCATTCGCGCCGGCCGACAGCAGCGCCGCCACCGCCGAGGGGCTCCGCGCCCTGACGGCGCGGTGCAGGGGCGCGGTCCTGTCCATGTCCAGGGCATTGGGATCGGCTCCGGCCAACGTCAGCAGCCGAATAACCTCGGCCTGATCGGCGCCGCTCCAGCCGCTCCGATGCGGACGAGGATCGCAGGCGTAATGCAGAGGCCGGGCGCGCCGGCGGTTGGTGGCGCCAACGTCGCCGCCGGCCTCGATCAGCGCCTTGACCGCCGCCGGCCTGACCGCCGCGGCCGCAAGATGCAGCGGCGTGTCGCCGACGTAGAACCAGTGGATCTCGGGCAGCAGTTCGTCGGCCGCCATGCGTTCGGCGGCGAGGCTGGGGCGCGCCTTGAGCAGGTCGTCCAGCGCCTTGGTCGGGCCCAGAACCGCGGTGAAGATCGGCTGCATGCCCTCGGATCTAACCTCTCGCGCTTCAGGTCGTTGAAAAGACGGGGTAAAAGCAAACCGTGCCGAGACTATACCCCGCTTCCGCCTTGCTCGCAGCCCTTGCGCTGTCCCAGGCGGCGCATGCTCAACCGCGGACCCAGACCGTCTCCGACCTGGCCTTCGCGCTTGGCCAGAGCCATGCCCTGCGCCAGCTCTGCCAGGGCGCCACCGATCAGTACTGGCGCCAGCGCATGGAGCGGATGATCGAGCTGGAGGCCCCCGATCCGGCCGACCGCCCGGCCCTGACCGAGAGGTTCAACGACGGCTTCCTGGCCGGCCGGCGACAGTACCCTCAGTGCTCCAGCCAAAGCCGCACCGCCGAACGCAGCGCCGCCGCCCGCGGCGCGGCCCTGTCCAAGCTGCTGGCCGGGGGGATGGCGCCGCGCTAGCGTTCATCCCATATTGATCTCAGGTTGTCCTTGGGAGGGGCATATGGGTTTGATCGGAGCCGGAATCCTGGTCCCGGTGATTTTGGTCGTCTTCGGCCTGATCCTGGTCTTCAGCGTTATCAAGATCGTGCCCCAGGGCCACGAGTACACCATCGAGAGCTGGGGCCGTTACACCCGCACCATCAAGCCGGGCATGACCTTCCTGATGCCCTTCGTCGAGCGCATCGGCCGCCGCGTCAACATGATGGAACAGGTGCTCGACGTGCAGCGCCAGGAGGTCATCACCAAGGACAACGTCACCGTCCAGGTCGACGCCATCGTCTTCATCCAGGTGATGGACGCCGCCGCCGCGGCCTATCGCGTGGCCCAGCTCAACTACGCCATCCAGCAGCTGTCGATGACCAACCTGCGCACCGTCGTGGGCGCCATGGAGCTGGACGAGGTGCTGTCGCAGCGCGACGCCATCAACTCGCGCCTGCTGACCACCATCGACCAGGCCACCCACCCTTGGGGCGTCAAGGTCACCCGCATCGAGATCAAGGACCTGACCCCGCCGCCGGACATCACCAACGCCATGGCCCGGCAGATGAAGGCCGAGCGCGAGCGGCGCGCCAACATCACCGAGGCTGACGGCGAGAAGCAGGCCGCCATCCTGCGCGCCGAGGGCGCCAAGCAGGCCGCCGTGCTGGAGGCCGAGGGCCGCAAGGAAGCCGCCTTCCGCGACGCCGAGGCCCGCGAACGCTCCGCCGACGCCGAGGCCAAGGCGACGGAGTCCGTCTCCGAGGCCATCGCCAAGGGCGACGTCAACGCCATCAACTACTTCGTCGCCCAGAAGTATGTCGAAGCCTTCGGCAAGCTGGCCGCCTCGCCGCAGCAGAAGACGGTGATCGTGCCGGCCGAAATGTCGGCCCTGACCGGCACGCTGGCCGGCGTCGCCCAGCTGGTGAAGACCGTGCAGGAAGGCCCGCCGCCGCCGAAGCCCCCGCAACCCCCGACCCGCGGCGCCTCTGCGCCATCGGTCCCCAAGACGAGCTGAGCTCATGGGCGTTCTGGAAAACCTCTACTTCACCCATCCGTTCTGGATCTGGCTGGCGGTGGCGGCGATTTTCCTGGCCATCGAACTGCCCACGGGCACCGGCTGGATGCTGTGGCCCTCGGCCTGCGCCGCCCTGATGGCGCTGTTGATGCTGTCCCCGGTCAGGCTGGGGTTCGGCGGCGAGATCGCCCTCTACGCGGCGCTGACGGTGGTCGCCACCCTGGTGTCGCGGCGGTTCTTCCCGCGCAAGCCGCACACCACGCCGGACATCAACGACCGCATCGGCTCGCTGATCGGCAAGACCGGCCAGGCCGTCGCCGCCTTCCATGACGGGCGCGGCCGGGTGCTCGTCGACGGCGCCGAGTGGGACGCCGAGATCGACGCCGGCGATGCGCCGGCCGCCGGCGGCGCCGTCGAGGTGGTGCGGGTGCTGGGCGGCGCCAAGCTGGCGGTGAAGCCGATCTAGGCGATTTTTGGTCCGCGGAAGCGGAATCCGTCCGACTTATTGCGGCCCTGCGACACAAATGCTGCACCGCATTGCCGGACAGCCATCTGATGGCTATGTGCACCGCCCATACAGCGCCGCCTGCCAATCCGGAGTTTTTGATGAACCGCGCCCTGATCCTCTGCCTGGGGACCGCGCTCTGCGCCGCTCCGCTGGCGCTCGCCACCGCCTCGGCCGCCGACAAGCCCGCCGCCAAGCCCGCTGCGGCGCCGAAAGGCCCGTACAAGGCCCCGAAGAACGAATTCGGCCAGCCCGACCTGGGCGATGTCTGGTCCAACGCCACCCTGACCCCGGAAAGCCGCCCGGCCGCGCTCGGCGACCGCGCCGTCTACACCCCGGAAGAGGTCAAGAAGATGGAAGCCGCCGTCCAGACCGAGGTCGAGGAAGGCAACCGCAGCACCGACCCGAACGCCTCGGCGACCTACGTCGCCCCGACCCAGAACCTGCGTCCCGAATTCGCCGCCGCGGGCGGCAATGTCGGCGGCTACAACCGCGGCTGGCTGGATCCGGGCAGCTCGGTGATGCGCGTCCACGGCGAGCCGCGCACCTCGTTCCTGACCACGCCCAACGGCCGCGTGCCGGCCAAGAAGGCCGGCGCCGTTCCCGCCGTCGGCGCGCCGCGCCCGGCCGGCCCGATGGGCCAGTTCGACGGTCCGGAAAGCCGCTCTCTGGGCGAGCGCTGCATCATCTCCTTCGGCCGCAACGGCGGCCCGCCGATGCTGCCCAACGGCTTCTACAACAACAACTACCACTTCGTTCAGACGCCCCACGACGTGGTCATCGAGATCGAGATGGTGCACGACACCCGCCACATCGCCCTCGACCGCAAGGAGCACCTGCCGTCCAACGTGCGGCCCTGGTTCGGCGACTCCATCGGCCACTACGAGGGCAACACCCTGGTCGTCGAAACCACCAACATCCCGCAGGCGCAGCAATACGCCGGCTCGTGGAAGGACCTGAAGGTCACCGAGCGCTTCACCCGCGTCGCCGATGACCGCCTGCTCTACCAGTACACCATCGAAGACCCGACGCAGTGGGACAAGCCGTTCGGCGGCGAATACGAGTTCACCCCGCTGAATGGCCGGGTCCTCGAGTACGCCTGCCACGAAGGCAACTACGCCCTGGAAGGCATGCTCGCCGGCGCCCGCCAGGCTGAGAAGGAAGCCGCGGAAAAGACCGCCGCGCGCTAGACCGCTCTAAATCGATGCGAAGGGCGTCGGGCTGCGGTCCGGCGCCCTTTTTCGTGGCCTAGGCCAGGCCGCCGTTCTGCAGCCAGGCGCGGAGCCGGGTGAGGAACGGGAGCGCCGCCTCGAAGTCCTCGGTCGGGAAACTCGTGCGCAGCGCCAGCATCATCGGCGACAGCGCGCCGGAGCCGCGTACGAAAGCCTTTTCGCCGGCCGCGGTGAGGCCGATCCGCTTGCGGCGGCCGTCGGCGGCGTCGGCCTTGATGTCGACCAGACCGGCCGCCGCCAGCCTGGCCAGGGCATGGCTCATGGTCGCCTTGGAGAGCGCCAGCCCATGCGCCAGATCGGTCGGTGTCTGCGGCCCGTCTGCGACCAGCCGGCCCAGCACCCCAAACTGCGCCGCGCTCATCTGACCGGGCAACAGGCGCTCGATGTGGATGGCGGCCAGACGGTCGATCGCCGCCAGTTCGTTGAACACCGCCACATCGGCGCGGCTCGAAACGGTTGCCATGGCGGTGGAGGCTAAGGTGCTTCGATATCGAACGTCCATGCTCTTTCCGCACGCGTCGAGGGACTAAGCCCGGCGCCGAAGCGGACTGCACGCGCGCCGAACGGTAATAGACCGAGCCGCCGCCGTCGCTACAATCGGGCGATGCCTTTTCCGCTTTTGGTTGAATCCCGAGTCTGGCTCGCCATTGCCCTACTGGGCCTGGGAGGTTGTGGCCCTAGGGAATCGACATTCGGAGACTCTTTCGACGCCTGCGTCTTGAGAAACGCCAACCGCACAGGCGAGGAGACAGGCCGAGCCATTGCGCGCGAGGCTTGCGAACGTCACTTCGTGCGCGATCCAACGGTCGAAGAGCGGAAGCAATTTGATGGGGACGTGGGGATCAGGATCGGCGATCGGTCTGACAACATCAGCGCTCGCGGCGCTACGGACGCAGCGCCAATCCAAGCGATAAGTACAAATACAAGCAATGTGATCAACGTCGTGGTTGGCGATCCGTCGGTTCCACGGATCATCCTTCCGAAGGACGGAGACGGAATCAGAGCGATCCTGACCAACAACAGCGATCAGCTCATGGGACGCAAAGTCGATGTCACCCTCAATCTCTATGTCGACAAATCAAAGGCCAAGCTCCTGAACAGTTACAGATGGACCTTTGACGCTCACACCATGCCCGGCAAGAGCGAGTCGTTCGACGGTTCGTTCGGAGACGAAAAGCCGTCCGCATCGGAGTATTGGGAGACCACATTCAAAGTCGTGCGCATCCTGCCACTCACCGGAGATTAGTCCGACTCGACCTCCCCCAGCCCGATCTGCAGGCCCTTGTTGGCCAGGCGGTCGGCGCGTTCGTTGAGGTCGTGGCCGGCGTGGCCCTTGACCCATTTCCAGGTCACCGTGTGGCGCTGGTTGGCGGCGTCCAGCCGCTGCCACAGGTCGACGTTCTTGACCTCGCCCTTGGTGGTGGTGCGCCAGCCCTTGGCCTTCCATACCCTGAGCCACTCGGAGATGCCGGTCTTCACATACTGGCTGTCGGTGTGCAGCTCGACGGTGCAGGGGCGTTTCAGCGCCTCCAGCGCCTCGCAGGCGGCGGTCAGCTCCATGCGGTTGTTGGTGGTCGCCGGCTCGCCGCCGCACAGCTCCTTCTCCTGACCGTTCCAGATCAGGATCGCCCCCCAGCCGCCGGGGCCCGGATTCCCGCGGCAGGCGCCGTCGGTGTAGATCAGCACCTGCGGGGTCAAGACGGCTCCGGCAGCAGGTGGACGCCGGCGCGGTGCACCGCCAGCTTGCGCTCGTATTCCAGCGGATCGTGCGGCTTGACGAGCGCGCCGGCCGGCGTGGTTTCCCAGTCGGCCAGCCGGGTCAGGAAGAAGCGCATGGCCGCGCCCCTGGCCAGCAGCGGCAGGGCTGCCCGCTCGGCCTCGGACAACGGCCGAACCGCCTCATAGCCGGCGACGAAGCTGCGCGCCGAGGTGACGTTGAACGAGCCGTCGCTCTCGAAGCACCAGGCGTTGAGGCAGACGCCGATGTCGTAGGCGAAGGCGTCGTCGCAGGCGAAGTAGAAGTCGATGGCGGCGGCGAACCTGCCATCCTTGAAGAAGACGTTGTCGGGGAAGAAGTCGGCGTGGATTGTCCCGGCCGGAAGGTCTTCGGGATAGTGGGCGGCGAAGTCTGCGAGATCGGCGGCGATGGTCGCGGAAAGGCCGGGCTTCAACCGCTCGGCGGCGCCCTCCAGCCCATCGAACATGCCTCGCCAGTGCTGATGGCCCAGGTTGTTGTGGCGCCGGCCGGGGTAGTCGCTGGCGGCCAGGTGCAGGTTGGCCAGGCCGCCGCCGGCTTCGCGGCAATGGGCGGCGGTGGGACGGCGCACCGACAGGCCGGTGAGGAATTCGGCCAGGGCGGCGGGCTTGCCGCGCAGGCTCTTCAGCGCCACGCCGTTGCGGTCGGCGACCGGGCGGGCGGAGCCGAAGCCGTGGTCGGCCAGCCAGCCCATCAGGCCCAGGAAGTAGGGCAGCTCGCTGGCCTCGACCCGCTGCTCGTAGACGGTCAGGATGAAGCGGCCACGCTCGGTCTCGAGCAGGAAGTTCGAGTTCGAAACACCCTCGGCGATGCCCTTGAACGCCAGCGGCGCCCCCAGGTCGAAATCGGCCAGGAAGGCGTCCAGCTCGGCGTCGGAAATGTCGGTATAGACCGCCATGCCCGCGTGTTGCGGTTATCCGCGCGTCCGGTCAAGGCGATCGGCGATCTGAGAAGAGAGGAACACGAAGGACACAAAGGACACGAAGGACACGAAGTTGCTTCCGTCAGCTTTGAGTCGGAGGACGCGAACCTCCGGTTCGCGTCGATCAATAGAGATCCCATCCACCCGGCGAGCGATCAACGCACCGGACGGTTCGCCCCCTTTGTGTCCTTTGTGTCCTTCGTGTTGATCTTCTTGCCTCGTTGGCCCCACGCTCCGGCGCGCACTCGAGCGATCAATCCACCAACACTCGCGGCAATTTGAAGGTTACCGTTTCGCGGGCCTGGGCGCCCTCTTCCACGGTCAGGGTGAAGCGGGACGCGAGCGCGTCGATCACCCCCTCGACCAGGGCTTCAGGGGCCGAGGCGCCGGCGGTGACGCCGACCGTCTGCACGCCGTCGAACCAGGCCCAGTCCAGGCCCGAGGCGTCGTCGATCAGGCGCGCGCGGGCGACGCCGGCGCGTTCAGCCACCTCGACCAGACGCACCGAGTTGGACGAATTGCGCGAGCCGACGACGATCAGGAGGTCGCAGGCCCCGGCCAGTTGCTTGACCGCCTCCTGGCGGTTGGTGGTGGCGTAGCAGATGTCTTCCTTGTGCGGCTGGGCGATGGCCGGAAAGCGGGCGCGAAGGGCGGCGACCATCTCGGCGGTGTCGTCAACCGAGAGCGTGGTCTGGGTGACGTAAGCGATGCGCTGCGGATCTCGCGGCTGGAAGGCGCGGGCGTCGTCGACGGTTTCCAGCAGGGTCACGGCGCCGGCCGGCAGCTGGCCCATGGTGCCCAGCACCTCCGGGTGGCCGGCGTGGCCGATCAGCACGATCTCATAGCCGGCGGCGTGCTGGCGCTCGGCCTCGACATGGACCTTGGAGACCAGCGGACAGGTGGCGTCGAGATACAGCATCTGCCGGGCCCTGGCCTCGGCCGGCACCGACTTGGGCACGCCGTGGGCGGAGAACACCACCGGCCGGTCGGGCGGACACTCGTCCAGCTCCTCGACGAACACCGCGCCCATGGCCTTCAGCCGCTCGACGACGTGGCGGTTGTGAACGATTTCGTGGCGGATATAGACCGGCGCGCCATACTTCTCGATGGCCCGCTCGACGATCTGGATGGCGCGGTCGACGCCGGCGCAGAAGCCGCGGGGGCTGGCCAGGAGCACGGTCAGGGGCCGGAACTGATCAGCGGACTGCGACATCGGCTCTACTTAAGGCCAGCGGCGGCGCATTGCGAGGTCACCGAGAAGCCATTATCAAACCCTACTCAACCGTCGCCGTGTCTTAAGGCGAGCAAAGGTCTTTCCGTTACATCCATGCGCCGCACCCTGCTCCTGGCCCTGATGGCCGCGTCCCTGATCCCGTCGGCCTCGGCGATGGCCCAGGGCCGCCGTCCGGGCCCCAACAACGGCGACGACGATCCGCAGGAACAGGCCCGCAAGCGCCAGCGCGACCAGGACTTCCAGGACTTCAAGGCCCCGCTGCCGGGCCTGGCCAACGCCGGCCCCTGCCCCTACGTGAAGGTGCTCTACGACGCCGCCCGTTACGTGGAGTTCGTCGACAAGCGCGAGGCCTCGACCAGCGTCGGCTATTCCGGCGAGATCGAGGGCATCTCGGCGGCCTGCGCTTACAAGGGGACCGACCCGATCACCATCGACATGATCGTCACCTTCTCCCTGGGCAAGGGCCCGATGGCGAAGGGGTCGTCGAAGGACTACACCTACTGGGTGGCGGTGACCCAGCGGAACCAGAACGTGCTGGCCAAGGAATACTTCACCGTCCACGCCAACTTCCCGACCGGCAAGAACACGGTGGTCATGACCGACCGCCTGCAGGGCCTGTCGATTCCGCGCGCCGACGACAAGGTGTCGGGCTCGAACTTCGAGGTCCTGGTCGGGTTCGACGTGACGCCGGAGATGGCCGCCTTCAACCGTGACGGCAAGCGCTTCCGGGTCGATGCGGGCGGCCAGACCGCCGCCGCCACGCCGCCGGCCGCCAGCGCGGGCGCCACCACCGCACGATGAGCGACCTGAAATCCGACCTGAGCGAAGCGGCCGCCGCCGCCTTCGCCGGCCTTGGCTTGCCGGCTGAGTTCGGCCGCGTCACACCGTCGGACCGCCCCGACCTGGCCGACTTCCAGTGCAATGGCGCGCTCGCCGCCGCCAAGGCCGCCAAGAAGAACCCGCGAGAGATCGCCAACGAGGTCGTCGCCCGCCTCGACGGCGGCCTCATCGAGCGGACGGAGATCGCCGGCCCCGGCTTCATCAACCTGGTGGTCAACGCCGAGGCGCTTTCGGCCCGCGCCCGCGACATCGCCGCCGACCCGCGCGCCGGCGCGGCTGTGGTCGCGAGCCCGCGCAAGATCATGGTCGACTACGGCGGCCCCAACGTCGCCAAGCCGATGCACGTCGGCCATCTGCGCTCCTCGATCATCGGCGAGGCCATCAAGCGCATCTACCGATTCCGCGGCGACGAGGTGATCGGCGACGCCCACTTCGGCGACTGGGGCTACCAGATGGGCCTCTTGATCGGTGCCGTCTGCGACGAGAAACCGGCCATCGCCGCCGAAGTGGCGCGGCTGAACGCCGGCGGCGACGCCAAGGGCGACATCCCGGAAGTCTTCCGCCAAGTGACCCTCGACGACCTCGACCGCCTGTATCCGATGGCCGCGGCCCGTGGGAAGTCCGAGCCTGAGTATCGCGACCGCGCACGCAAGCTGACCGCCGAACTGCAGAACCATGCGCCCGGCGCGTATCTGCTGTGGCGCCAATTCCACGACGTCACCCAGGTGGCGCTGGCGCGCGACTTCCATGCGCTCGGCGTCGACTTCGACTGGTGGAAGGGCGAGAGCGACGTCGACCACCTGATCGAACCGATGGTCGCCGAACTGGACGCCAAGCATCTGCTGGTCGACGACCAGGGCGCCCGCATCATCCGGGTGGCGCGGGAGGGCGACAAGCGCGAGCTGCCGCCGCTGCTGGTGGTCAGTTCCGAAGGCTCGGCCATGTACGGCACCACCGACCTGGCGACCATCCTCGACCGCAAGCAGACCTTCGGACCCGACCACGTCATCTACTGCGTCGACCAGCGGCAGGCCGATCATTTCGAGATCGTCTATCGGGCCGCCTATCTGGCCGGGTACGCGGCCGAGGGTCAGCTGGAGCACATCGGCTTCGGCACCATGAACGGTCCCGACGGCAAGCCGTTCAAGACCCGCGAGGGCGGCGTCCTGAAGCTGCGCGACCTGATCGACATGGCCGAAGAGAAGGCCCGTGAGCGGCTGCACGAGGCGGGCCTCGGCGCCGAACTGCCGGCCGACGAGTTCGAGGACATCGCCCACAAGGTGGCCATCTCGGCCCTGAAATTCGCCGACCTGCAGAACTTCCGCGGCACCTCCTACGTCTTCGACCTCGACCGCTTCATGAGCTTCGAGGGCAAGACCGGCCCCTATCTGCTGTACCAGGCCGTCCGCGTGAAATCCCTGCTGCGCAAGGCGCAGGCCGAGGGCGCGACGCCCGGCCCCATCGTCATCGCCGAACCGGCCGAGCGCGACCTGACCCTCACCCTCGACGCCTTCGACGCCGCGGTGACCGAGGCCTACGACAAGCGCGCGCCGCACTTCATCGCCGAACACGCCTACCGCCTGGCCCAGTCCTATTCCAAATTCTACGCCGCCTGCCCGGTGCTGATCGCGCCCACCGACGCCGTCCGCGGCTCCCGCCTGGCGCTTTCCGCCGCAGCGCTGAAACAGCTCGAACTGGCGCTGGACTTGCTGGGCATCGAGACGCCGGAGCGGATGTAGCTAGGCGTTCAGAAACGCTACCAGCCCCTCCAGCGCCGCCGGCTCCTCCAGCGTCGGCGCGTGCCCGACCCCGGCCACTTCGACGACCTGAAGGTGCGGGGCGGCGGCGGTCATCTTCGCGACGGTCTCGGCTTCGAGGATGTCGGAATTGGCGCCGCGCACCACCAACACCGGGCGCCCGTTGCTCAGCGCCGTCCACAGCGGCCAGAGGTTGGGGGCCGGCGCATCGGCGGGCGGCGGGGTCTTGAAGACGTTGCTGATCGCCGGGTCGTAGTCGAGTTCGATGCGGCCGCCCGCCTCGCGGAAGGTCCGCCTGGCGAAGCTCAGCCAGTCAGCGTCGGTCAGGCCGGGCAGCGCCTCGCCGTTGATCGACCTGATATAGGCCGCCGCCTCGTCCCAGCTCGCATAGGATCCGCCGCCGCCGACATAGCCGGCGATCCGCGCCAGGCCGGCGGCGCCCACCTCGGGGCCGACATCGTTCAGCACCGCCCGCTCGATCAGATCGGGCCGGCTGGCCGCCAGCATCATGGTGATCAGTCCGCCCATGGAGGTGCCGATGAAGGCGGCCCTGGCGATGCCGGCCTGGGCGCACAGGGCGACGACGTCTCCGGCATAGACGGCCGGATTGTAGTTCATCGGCTGGGGATCGCGATCGGAGCGGCCGCGGCCGCGCACGTCGAGGGCCAGCACCCGGCGGCCGGTCTGCTCGGCCAGCTTCAGCGCCACAACCTCGAAATCCCGCGAATTGCGGGTCAGGCCGTGCAGGCAGATCACCGGCGGCCGGGCCGCGCCGGCCGCGCCCCAGTAGTCGCGGGCGTACAGGTTCAGGCCATCGGCGCTGGCCCACTGGCGGTCGACGAAATCATCCATGCCAGCGGTATTTCACCCGCTGCCGCATTCGGCAACTTGAGCCCGCTACTTGGCCGAGGCGCTCTTGATCTTGGCCTCCTTCTCGGCCTGCCGCGCGCCGGCCAGCATGCCCTCGAGCGCATAGTTGCCCTCGTGGCAGGCATATTCCTCGACCCGGCCCTTGAGCGGGTGGAATTCGTATTCGCCGCCCCAGGGCTTGTCCCACATCGAGGGCGCGTTGATGGTGAACTGGTAGAGCATCCGATCCGGCGCCGTGCGGGTGAAGCGCTCAGTGACGGTCAGGTCCTTCCAGGCCCCGTGATAGGCCTGGGCCTGCGGGATGTTGGTGGTTTCCACCACCAGGGTGTCGCCCTCCCAGTGGCCGATGGAGTCGCCGAAGAACGGCCGGATATTCGACGGCAGGTGGGTGGTGCGGTCGAGCGCGATCAGCCGCGTGTCGTGCACCATCTCGGTCTCGATGGCGATCTGGGTCGGGCTCTGAACGAAGTGATAGTTGTTGTTGTAGAAGCCGTTGGCCAGCATCGGCGGCCCGCCGTTGCGGCCGAAGCCGATGATGCAGCGCTCGCCCAGGCTGCGGTTTTCCGGATTGTCGAATGAGCCCAGCCCGCCGCCGCCGCGGCCGCGCTGGAAGGCCGCCGGCTGAGCGCCCTTGGCCTTAGGGACCTCGCCGTTGGGCGTGGTCAGGATCGAGGTGCGCGGCTCGCCATGCACCCGCATGATCAGGTTGCCGGGGTCGAGCCAGCCGATGTTGTAGCCGCCGACATTGCCGCCGGCGGAGGCGAATTCCGGCCGCACGGTCTTGTCGATCTCGCCGCCCTTCTTCGGCGGCGGCGCGTTGGGATCGGTGGGCTTGCCGCCCTCGACGAACTCTTCGGCGGCGCCGCTCTCGATCTTCTTGACCTCGGCAGGCGTGTAGACCAGCCGCTCGCCCAGCGCCGGGCTGCGGGTTTCCTTGGTCAGGCTGGCGTTGCTCCAGTAATCGCCCAGGTCGGGCTGGCCAAAGCTGAGGCGGGGTGCGTGATAGGCGCCCTTCGGCGCTGAAGAACCGGCGGTCGCAAACGCGGCTGCGACAAGGCAGGACGCGGCGAACAGGGAAATCTTGCGAGGCATGTCGAACTCCTCCTGGTGGCGGACAGCGGGAGGCGCGCCGAGAAGCATCGCCTCACGATAGAATAACAAATGATCCCCTGTTGTGTTCTCCTGATGGCGACACATCGCTTGCTTGACACTGAAACCGGCCTCGCACAGGGTCGCGGCGCTCTCGCGGGAGAGATCGGGAAGCGATTCCCGACGCCGAAGGCGCAACCGCCCCGGAAACGCTCAGGCAAAAGGACCGCGAGGACATAGGCACGCTGGAAAGTGGTCCCGGAAACGGGATCCGCCGAAGGAGCAAGGGCCGCCGGTCAACAGGCGGCTCGGAATCTCTCAGGCGCAGGGACAGCGGGGGCGCGCGGACGACCAGAACGCCTGGCTGCTTGCGCCCCTCTCACACCAGTCCGGAACCGGCATGGCCGAGGCCCTCAAGACCACCCCCCTGGCCACCGCCCACTCCGCCGCGGGCGGCCGCATGGTGCCCTTCGCCGGCTACGAGATGCCGGTGCAGTACCCCGACGGCATCATGGCCGAGCACCGCTGGACGCGGGAGCATGCCGGCGCCTTCGACGTCAGCCATATGGGCCCGGCCTTCCTGGTGCTGCGCGAGATCAGCGGCGACGCCGAGGCCGACCACGCCCGCATCGCCGCCATCGCCGAGCGCCTGGTCCCCGGCGACATCCTCGGCCTGAAGCCCGGCCAGCTGCGCTACACCATGCTGCTCAACGATGAGGGCGGCATGCTGGACGACCTGATGATCGGTCGCCCCGTGGCCGGCGCGCGTCAGGGCATGCTGACCATCGTCGCCAATGCGGCGATGAAGGAGCAGGACTTCGCCCTCTTCCAGCAGGCGGCCGGCGACGAGGCGATGCTGATCCGCGAGGACGACCGCGCGCTGGTCGCCGTCCAAGGGCCGCAGGCCGCCGCCGTCGTGCAGTCGATCTTCCCCGAAGCCGCCGAACTGACCTTCATGAACCAGCTGCGGGTCGACCGCGGCGAGGACCATTTCCTGATCTCGCGCTCAGGCTACACCGGCGAGGACGGCTACGAGATCCTCATCCCCGCCATCCTGGCCGGCGACTATTGGGAGCGCCTGCTGGACGACGATCGGGTCAGGCCGATCGGTTTGGGCGCGCGGGACAGCCTGCGCCTCGAAGCCGGCCTGCCGCTGTACGGACACGACGCCGACGCTGCCACCAGCCCGATCGAGGCCAACCTCGCCTTCGCCGTCTCCAAGCGCCGCCGCCGCGATGGCGACTTCCCCGGCGCCAAGCGCATCGAGCGAGAGTTGAGCGAGGGGCCGTCCCGCATACGTGTCGGCCTCAACATCCTGGAGGGAGCCCCGGCCCGCGAGGGCGCCGAGATCGCCCGCGACAGCGGCGAGGTGATCGGCAAGGTCACCTCCGGCGGCTTCTCGCCGACGCTGGGCCGCTCCATCGCCATGGGTTACGTGCCCCCGGCGTTCGGCAAGCCCGGCTTCAGGCTCAAGGTCATCGTCCGCGGCAAGCCGCAGGCTGCCGAGGTCGTCGACATGCCCTTCGTCCCCCACAAATACGTCCGCCAAAACACCGCGAAAACGATCTGAGGAGATCCCCCCAATGCGTTTCACCAAGGATCATGAGTGGGTCGAGGTCGCCGGCGACGTCGCCACCATCGGCATCACCGCCTACGCCGCCAACCAACTCGGCGATGTGGTGTTCGTCGAGACGCCGGAAGCCGGCAAGACGGTGAAGGCCGGCGAAGGCCTGGCGGTGGTCGAGAGCGTCAAGGCCGCCTCCGACGTCTACGCCCCGGTGTCGGGCGAAGTGATCGAGGGCAACAGCGGCCTCTCCGACACCCCTGAAACCGTCAATCAGTCGCCGGAAGGCCACGGCTGGTTCTGCAAGCTGAAGCTGGCCAACCCCGCCGAGGTCGACGCCCTGATGGACCGCGACGCCTACGAAACCTACCTGCAGAGCCTGTAACCGTTCATGCGCTACCTGCCGCTCACCGGCGCCGATCGCGCCGAGATGCTCAATGTCATCGGCGTGGCCGGGATCGACGACCTGTTCGTCGACGTGCCTGCGCCCGCCCGCCGTTCCGGCCTGGTCGACCTGCCCAGACACCTGGGCGAACTGGAGGTCGAGCGTGAGCTGGCGGCTCTGGCGGCGAAGAACCGCGCGGCCGGCGCCGGTCCGTTCTTCTGCGGCGCCGGGGCCTACAAGCATCATGTGCCGGCCAGCGTCGACCACATCATCCAGCGCTCGGAATTCCTGACCAGCTACACCCCGTATCAGCCGGAGATCGCCCAGGGCACGCTGCAGGTGCTGTTCGAGTTCCAGACCCAGGTCGCGGCCCTGACCGGCATGGATGTGGCCAACGCCTCCATGTACGACGGCTCTACCGGCGCGGCCGAGGCTGTGATGATGGCCGCCCGCATCACCCGGCGGAAGAAGGCGATCTTCTCCGGCGGCCTGCACCCGCACTACGCCCGCACCATCGAGACCTCCGCACACGTGGCCGGCATCGACACCGTCGCCCAGCCGGCCGCCGTCGACGCCGAAGCCGACGTCATCGCCGCCATCGACGCCGACACCGCCTGCGTGGTGGTGCAGACGCCGAACGTATTCGGCGCGGCCACCGACGTCTCCGAGATCGCCAGGGCCGCCCAGGCCGCCGGCGCCCTGCTGATCGTCGTCGTCACCGAGACGGTCTCGCTGGGCCTGCTGAAATCGCCCGGCGCCATGGGGGCGGACATCGTCGTCTGCGAGGGCCAGTCGATCGGCAACGGCCTCAACTTCGGCGGCCCCTACGTCGGCCTGTTCGCCACCCGCGACAAATACGTCCGCCAGATGCCGGGCCGCCTGTGCGGCGAGACGGTGGACGCCCAGGGCCGGCGCGGCTTCGTGCTGACCCTGTCGACGCGGGAGCAGCACATCCGTCGCGACAAGGCGACGTCGAACATCTGCACCAACTCCGGCCTCTGCGCGCTGGCCTTCACCATCCACATGTCGCTGCTGGGCGAGACCGGCCTGCGCCGGCTGGCCGAGATCAACCACGCCAGGGCGCGGCGACTGAAAGACGCCCTCTCCAAGGTCGCCGGCGTGAAGGTGCTGACCAAGCGCTTCTTCAACGAGTTCGCCATCCGGCTGAGCAAGCCGGCCGTCGCCATCGTCGATGCCCTCGCCGAGAAAGGCGTCATCGGCGGCGTGCCCTACGCTCGCCTGGCCCCGCAGGCCGGCATGGATGACGTGCTGCTGGTCGCCGCCACCGAGACCGTCACCGCCTCCGATATCGACCAGTTCGCCAAGGCGCTTACCGAGGTGCTCGCATGAGTATGCTGAATGTGGGCCGCCCGACGGCGCCGAACGCGGTCGCCGATACGCCCGACACCCTCACCGGCGCGCGCGGCCTGCTGCAGGATGAGCCGCTGATCTTCGAACTGGGCGGCTGGGACAAGACCGGCGTCGATCTGGAGCCGGCTGACCTGGACGGATCCGACCTCGGCGACCTCATCCGCGCAGAACCGATCGGCCTGCCCGGCCTGTCGGAGCCGGAAACGCTGCGCCACTATGTGCGCCTCTCCCAGAAGAACCACGCCATCGACTTGGCGCTGTATCCCCTGGGCTCGTGCACCATGAAGCACAACCCGCGCCTCAACGAGAAGATGGCCCGCCTGCCCGGCTTCTCCGACATCCACCCGCTGCAGCCGCAGTCCACCGTCCAGGGCGCCATTGAGCTGATGGACCGCCTCGCCCACTGGCTGAAGACCCTGACCGGCATGCCGGCGGTGGCGCTCTCGCCCAAGGCCGGGGCCCATGGCGAACTCTGCGGCCTGCTGGCCATCCGCGCCGCCCATGAAGCCAAGGGCGACGCCCGCAAAAAGGTGCTGGTCCCCACCTCGGCGCATGGCACCAACCCGGCCACCGCCGCCTTTTGCGGCTATGCCGTCGAAGAAATCGCCCAGACCGACGACGGCCGCGTGGACCTGACCGACCTGGCCGCCAAGCTGGGGCCGGACATCGCCGCCATCATGGTCACCAACCCCAACACCTGCGGCCTGTTCGAGCGCGACGTCATCGAGATCGCCCGGTTGGCCCACGCCGCCGGGGCCTACTTCTACTGCGACGGGGCCAACTTCAACGCCATCGTCGGCCGCGTGCGCCCTGCCGACCTCGGCGTCGACGCCATGCACATCAATCTGCACAAGACCTTCTCCACCCCCCACGGCGGCGGCGGTCCGGGCGCGGGTCCGGTGGTGCTCAGCGAAGCGTTGGCGCCCTACGCGCCCGCCCCCTGGGTGGTGCACGGCAAGGACGGCTACAAGCTGATCGAAGAGGCGCACGACGAAGCCGAACACGCCTTTGGCCGCATGTGCGCCTTCCACGGCCAGATGGGCATGTACGTCCGCGCCCTGACCTACATGATGAGCCACGGCTCCGACGGCCTGCGCCAGGTGGCCGAGGACGCGGTCCTCAACGCCAACTACATCAAGGCCCGGCTGATGGGGGTGATGAGCCCGGCCTTCGACGGCCCCTGCATGCACGAGGCCCTGTTCGACGACAACTGGCTGGAGGGGACGGAGGTCACCACGCTCGACTTCGCCAAGGCGATGATCGACGAGGGCTTCCACCCGATGACCATGTATTTCCCGCTGGTCGTCCACGGGGCGATGCTGATCGAGCCCACCGAGACCGAGCCCAAGGCCGAACTGGACCGCTTCTGCGAGGCCCTGCTCAAGCTGGCGGCGGCGGCCAAGGGCAACGACTCCAACCGCTTCAAAGGCGCCCCCTTCCACGCCCCCCTGCGCCGTCTCGACGAGACCCTCGCCGCGCGCAAGCCGCGGCTGAAATGGACGCCGGAGGCCACGGCGCCTCTGGCGGCGGAGTAGAATTACAGGGACACTATACTTAATTCCGCCCTGCCCACTGACATCGGACGGCGATCACAGACGGAATTAAGTATAGTGTCCCTGTAATTCGCAACGCTCGAATGACAAGCGCCCCCTTCACCCCCGCCCAGATCGAGGCCTTCATCGCCGACGGCTGCATCCGCCTGGGCGGCGCCTTCCCGCGTGAGCTCGCCGACGCCGGCCGCGAGATCCTGTGGCGCGACACCGGCTGTGCTCCCGGTGACCCGACCACCTGGACCAGACCCGTCATTCGCCTTGGGATGTATGGCGATCCGCCCTTCCGGCAGGCGGTCAATACGCCAAGGCTCTACGCCGCCTTCGATCAGCTCGTCGGCGAGGGCCTGTGGGAGCCCAGGCCCAACCTCGGCACGTTCCCGGTCCGCTTTCCCAGCGACGACCCCCCCGGCGACGACGGCTGGCACATCGACACCAGCTTCCCGCCGCCCGCTGGCGATCCGACCGACTTCTTCTCCTGGCGCTCGAACGTGCGCTCCGACGGCCGCGCGCTTTTGATGCTGTTCCTGTTTTCCGACGTCGGCGAGGACGACGCCCCCACCCGCGTGCGCCTGGGCTCGCATCAGGTCATGGCCCGCCGTCTGGCGCCCTTGGGCGAAGCCGGCGCCTCGCTCGCCGATCTCGCCAGGGAGGGCTTCGACGACACCGCCGACCTGCCCATCGGCCTGGCCGCCGGCGCGGCCGGCGACGTCTGGCTCTGCCACCCCTTCCTGGTCCATGCCGCCCAGGTCCATCGCGGCCGGACGCCGAAATTCATGGCCCAGCCGCCGCTGGCGCCCAGCCGGCAGTTCGATCTGGAAACCGACCAGTCGCCGATGCTCGAGGCGATCAGAAGGGCGCTGGCGGAGTAGGCCCCCATCGTCATCGCTCGCTTGCCGCGCTCGCGATGCCACTTCTCCCACGATCGTGGGGGAAGAGACGATCAAATGCTGTCTCCTCTCCATCGAAGATGGGGAGGTGGCGTTTCGAGCGCGGCAAGCGAGAAACGACGGAGGGGCGGCTACCCGGCCAACCGCCTAACCGCCCCGGCCAGCAACGCCCGGGCATAGATCTTGTGAAAGCCCACCAGGGCGAACAGGACGCTCATCCTTGGGCTTCCGTCGGCTCGGGTTCCGACCGGCAGCACCGCCGTCCCGAACGACAGACGCGTGGAAGGCTCCGCCCCGTCCAACGGCTCGACCATCAGCCACAGCCGCGTCTTGTCGCTGATCGTCTCGCGCATCAGCAGCTGTCGCTCGTCGCGCGCCTCGACCTGCCAGGCTGAAAAGCGGTCGGTCTCCGAGGCGGCCAGGCGACGGGCGTCGGCGTCGGAAGCCGGGCGCGAGAACAGCAGGCCGACGCTCACGCGCTCGGGCCGGAACATGGCGCTGGTGTAGAAGGCCTCGACCAGTTGCGGCAGGGAAACCGCCCGGGCGACATCGGTCGAGAAACAGTCGGTGTAGCGGCCCTCGCCCCGGTAGCGGTTCAGGAAGGCCTTATCCGGCAGCGGTCTGGCTTGGATCATCGGCATGGGTTCACGCCCCCGCCATAAAAAGGGGGCAGGCGCCGTTCGGCGTCTGCCCCTGATCCAGAACCGGTGCGGGTTCGAAGCTATTGCAGTTTGCTGGCCAGCTGACCGACGGCCGCGTCGATCAGAGGGTCGGACTTGGCGCCGGCGATGCGGGCGGTGAGCAGCTGTTCGGCCATCTGGGCGGCGAGGTCGGCGGCGGCGGCCTTGACGTCGGCGGCGGCCTGGGCCTCGGCGGTGGCGATCTTGCGCTCGGCCAGTTCGCCGCGGCGCTTGATCTGCTCGGCCAGCTTGACCTTGGCTTCGGCTTCCAGGCGCTTGGCCTCGGCCTTGGCGTTGGCCAGCATCTCGGCGGCGATGCGCTCGGAATCGGCGCGCTGGGCCTTGATCTGCTCGAGCAGGGCCTGAGCCTCCTGGCGCAGCTTGGCCGCCTCGTCGAGCTGGGCCTGTACCTTGGCGCCGGCGTCGCCGAGCGCCTTCCAGATGAACTTGTGCACGCCCACCCAGGCCAGGATGACGACCAGAACGACGAAGGCCAGACCGACCCAGAAGTGCGAGTCCTTGAGCAACTCCGACATCATCTATCCCCGGACCGAGGCCAGCTCGGACGCCGAGGCGGCCTTGCCGGTCAGTTGCTGGACGATGGCCCCGGCGGCGTCGACGGCGATCGCCTGGACGTTGCTCATCGCCTGGTCGCGGGTAGCCGCGATCCGCTTCTCGGCCTCGGCGGCGGTGGCCGCCAGCTTGGCTTCTTCCTCGGCCAGCCTGGCCGCGGCTTCGGCCTGAGCCTTGGCGCGGGCGTCCAGGGCGACGCGCTGAGCGCCGGCGCGGGCCTGAGCGGCCTCGGCGGCGGCGGCCTCAGCCTCGGCGTCGGCCTGTTCCTTCATCCGCCTGGCCTCGGCGATCTGGCCGGAGATGTGATCCTCCCGCGCCTCGATCGCCCCGCCCAGCCTGGGCGTCACGAACAGGCGGAAGAACACCAGGGCGATGACAAACAGGATCAGGAACCAGGCGATCTGGCCCGGCCATTGCGAGAAGTCGAACTGCGGCAGGCCGCCGGAAGCGGCCTCTCCGGCCGGCTCGGCTGTACCTTCCTGCATCGCGGTCGCCATTGGCGTGCGGTCCTTTAGTCTTGGATTAGGCGCCGGCGCCGAACAGGATGATCAGGGCGACGACGAAGGAGAACAGGCCCATGGTCTCGGTCAGAGCCATGCCCAGGAACAGCATGGTCTGCTGGCTGGCGGCGGCGGTGGGGTTGCGGATGGCGGCTTGCAGGTAGTTGCCGAACAGAACGCCCAGGCCGATACCGGCCCCGATCATCCCCGACGTAGCAAGACCCGCGCCGATGAGGCGGGCGGCATGAGCGTCCATGGTTGTAGTCCCTTCTCTAGAAGTCCGTGGTTTTAGGGTTAGTGGCCGTGACCGAAGTTCACGACCTCGTTGAGGTAAACGGTAGCCAGGGCGACGAACACGAAGGCCTGCAGGACGGCGACCACCATCTCCAATCCGGTCAGGGCCACGATCATGGCGAACGACAGTGCGCTGGGCACAAAGGCCAGCATGGCCAGGCCGCCGTTCAGCGCGAGCAGGCCCAGCGCCACCACGAACGAGCCGAACAGGCTCATCACCACGTGGCCGCCCAGCATGTTGCCGAACAAGCGCATGGCCAGGGTGATCGGCCGCACGAAATAGGACACCATCTCGATGGGCACCATGAAGATGGTCAGCACCAGCGGCATGCCGCCCGGCGCGAAGATGGTCAGGAACTTCGGCCCTTGCTTCACGAAGCCGAGAATGACGATGCTGAAGAAGGTCAGCACCGCCAGCGTCGCGGTGATCGCCAGCTGCGAGGTAACGGTGAAGGTCAGGCTAAGCCCGCCCAGGTTGCCGAAGGCCAGCAGCACGCCCATCAGGTTCAGGACCAGGACCACGCTGAACAGCGCGAACAGGTAGGGAATGTAGGGCCGGCCGTGATGGCCGATGATCGGCGTCACCAGGGTGCGGTCGACGATGTTGTACAGGCCTTCGGCCATGGCCTGGCCGCGGTCGGGAACCACCTTGCCCTTGGCGGTCAGCACGAAGAAGGCGATCAGGATGAGCACGCCGGCGATCATGCTGGCCACCGAATTGGTGATCGACATGTCGACCGTCAGGCCGCCGATCTGGAACGGCGGAATTTCTAGACCATGGATCTTGTGCACCATGAACTGGTGCATCGGGTCGATGGAGGGCGCTTCCGCCATGAAGGTCCTCTAGTCCTCGTCCTCGTCGTCAGGAACGCTGGGCAATGGCCCGGCCTTCTCCAACGCTTGCTTCTGTGCCCGCGCGGCGCTGCGCACCGCGGTGAAAATCGAAAGGGCGGCGCCGCCGAGCAGCCCGATCACCAGGCCCCACGGCTTCGTCACCTTGGCGAAATAGTCCAGCGCCCAGCCGGCGGCCGCGCCCATGAACACCCCGCCCACCACTTCGCCGAGGAAGCGGTACCCTTGCGCCATGGCCAGATGAGAGTCGCCGCTCACTACCTTGGCCTGCGCCTGCTCCGCCGCCTCCAATCTGGCCTCGAGCTGCTGGCGCTGCTCGTGGTGCGGATCGTCTGACGCTGGCATGCGAAGGAGGGCCTTTCGACCGCAACGTCGCCGCCACGGCGGGGCTTCAGGTGGCGCGGAACCTACAGATCGGTGTGCAGTGCGTCAAGACTGCGTGATGACGTGTTAAGGGCATGATTTTGTTGATATTTATGAGCGTGCGACAATGGGGTCTTGGGGACTGGTTCGGATTTCGCCGTCAGGTCAATTCCGTTCCAGTCCTGCATCCGTCCGGCGCGAGCTACCAGAGCCGCTTCACCGCGAATCCGTCGAACAGCGCCTCGCCGGAAACCAGGGTCATGTCCTCAGCCTGTGCTTGCGCGATCAACAGGCGATCGAACGGATCCTTGTGAGCTATGTTCATCTCGCCCGCGAGCCGGGCATGTCGAACACTGACGGCTAATTCGGCGAATCCTTGGTCGGCGACTATGCCTTCGAAATCCTGGACCAGCAAAGCAGCGTTGGGCAGTTTGCCGATGCGGAATTTCGTAGCAACCTCCATCGCCGAGGCTGCACTGACTGTGACCGAGTTGGACTCGTCAGCGATGGCTTCGCGCGCTCTTCGGGTCAGCGTCTCGTTGCCCGCCAACCACCAGATCAGTGCGTGGGTGTCGAGGAGAAGCTTCAATCCGCTGTCCAACCGTCCAGTTCGTCGTCAGGCAAGGGTTCGTCGAAACGGGAATCCATTGCGATCTTCCCCTTCAGCGCACCGAACACGCGGCGTCCGCGTGGTGCGAGCGGCGCCAAGCGCACCACTGGTACGCTGCCACGGGCGATCACCACTTCATCACCGGCCAGCGCATCGGCGATCAGTCGGGAAAGGTTGGTCTTCGCGTCGTGGACTGAGTATTGGGCCATGGACAGCTCCTTAGCTAACTATATAGCTAAGCGCCGCGAGGCGGGCAACCTCTGGCCTAGCTCGCCACCATCGCCTCGGCCTGGCGCAGGTCGACGGAAACCAGCTGCGAGACGCCACGCTCGGGCATGGTCACGCCGAACAGCCGGTCCATGCGGGCCATGGTCACCGGATTGTGGGTGATGGCGATGAAACGGGTCTGGGTCTTCTCGCGCATCTCGTTGAGCATGTTGCAGAAGCGGTCGACGTTGGCGTCGTCCAGCGGCGCATCGACCTCGTCGAGCACGCAGATCGGGGCCGGGTTGGCCAGGAACACGCCGAAGATCAGCGCCGCGGCCGTCAGCGCCTGCTCGCCGCCGCTCATCAGGCTCATGGTCGACAGCCGCTTGCCGGGCGGGCAGGCGTAGATTTCCAGCCCCGCTTCCAGGGGGTCGTCCGATTCGATCAGCCTGAGCTCCGCCTGGCCGCCGCCGAACAGGGTGGCGAACAGGGTCTTGAAGTGGCCGTTGATGACCTCGAAGGCGGCCAGCAGGCGGTCGCGGCCCTCGGCGTTCAGCGTTTCGATGCCTTCGCGCAGGCGGGCGATGGCGCCGACCAGATCGTTGCGCTCCTCCTTCATCGAACCCAGCCGGGCGCCGGTCTCCCCCGACTCCTCCTCGGCCCGCAGATTGACCGGACCGATGGCGTCGCGGTCGCGCTCCAGATCGTAGAGGCGGCTCTCGATGGCCTGCGGGTCCTTGGGGATGGCCTTGGCCTCCTCGGCCAGACGCTTGCCAAGAGCCTCGGGCTCCATCCGCGCCGTCTCGCGCAGGTGGCTGGCGATCTCCATCAGGCGTTCGCGGGCGCCGTCCAGGCGGCCGACCAGCGCGCCGCGGGTCTCTCTCGCTTCCGAGGCGCGGGCCTCGGCGGCGCGAAGCGCGCGATCGGCTTCGGCGCGGGTGTCCTCGCCGGCCGCCAGGGCATCGGCCGCCTTGCCGCGGCGCGCCTGGGCCATGGTGAACTCGTCCAGAAGGGCGGCGCGGCGCGCCTCCAGTTTGGCCGGCGCGGCCTGCGCGGCGACCAGCGCCTTCTCGGCCTTGGCCTGTTCCTTGGCCAGTTCCTCGATCCGCCTGGCGGCCGTCTCGGAGCGCCGGGTCCAGTCGTCGTGATCGCGCTTGAGGCCCTCCAGACGCCGGTTGCGACCCTCGCGTTCGCGGCTCTCGGCGTCCAGCTCCAGCCTGGCCGAGTGCGCCATCTCGCGCGCCGCCAGCGCCTTGCTGCGCGCCTCCGCCAGCATCGGCGTGAGGTCCTTGGCCGAGCCCGGATCCTCGCCTTCGGCGATCGCGGTCGCCAGGGTCGCCTCAGCCTCCACCCGCTCGGCGTCGAAGCGGGCGATGGTCTCGTCCAGCGACTGGGCCCGGGCGTCGCGTCGGGCGCCCTCTCTGGCCAGCTTCTCCACCGCCTCGCGCGCCGGCCCGACCGCGCGGTCGGCCTCCTGCTGCGCCCTGCGCGCCTCGCGCAGCGCCGTTTCCGCCGCCTGCAGCCGCGCGGCCGCCGCCGCATGTGACGCCTGCGCCTTGGCCGCCGCCGGCGAGGTCCTGTCGATCTCGGCCTCGACCTCGGCCAGCCGGTTGCGCTGTTCCAGCCTCACCGCCGCCGGCTTGGGCGCATTGGCCCGGGCCACGAACCCGTCCCAGCGCCAGAGGTCGCCTTCCTTGCTCACCAGCCGCGCGCCGGGCGCCAGGCCCTTGGCCAGCCTGTCGCCATCCGCCCTGTTGACCAGGCCGGTGAAGGCCAGCCTCGCGGCCAGTTCCGGCGGCGCCTCGACGACGTCGGCCAGCGGCGCGACCCCGGCCGGCCACTTGGGACCGTGCGCGTCCGCCCCGCCCCAGAACGCCGGCGCCTTGGCGTCCAGCGCCGCATCCAGGTCATCGCCCAGCGCCGCCGCCAGCGCCGCCTCATGCCCCTTCCTGGGCGACACCTTGTCGAGCGCCGGGGCGAAGGCCGCCTTGGCCGGCGGCGCGGTCAGTTGCGCCAGGCCGCGGGCCTCGGTCTTCAACCGGCCCAGCTGATCGTCCAGCCTGCGGTGCTCGTCCCTGGCCCGCCCTTCCGCCTCGGCCGCGGCCAGGCGTTCGGAGTCGGCGTCTTCCAGGTTTTTCAGCGCCGCCTTGAACGCCGCCAGCGCCGTTTGCAGGCCGGCGTCGGCGGCGGCGACCGCCGGGTTGGTGTCGGGCCCCAACGCCGCCCGGTCCGACCTGGCCAGTTCCAGCGCCCGGTTGGTCCGTCCGACCCGGGGAAAG